>ENA-OREC01001747-OREC01001747.1-marine-metagenome-genome-assembly--contig:-NODE-1747-length-11359-cov-13.808988_pt1 | contig 11359 bp, 3 predicted proteins | sample MGYA00248626_ERZ508543 | MGnify/ENA primary metagenome ERZ508543 (study PRJEB26211, sample SAMN05518279) | marine metagenome | isolation source: Puget Sound, Washington, USA | host: Bankia setacea... | reverse complement strand
ATTGTAGAAAACAACAACAATATATGTTTGACTTGTAACATGGACATATTTGTGTAAGAAGAAGTGGTGGATCCCCGGCCCCACTTTCTTCCATGGACGGGGAAATAAAAGGTGTCACCTTCTAGGTACACGAAAAAGAAAAAAAAAAGATTTAAACCGTCTGACCATGCATTTACACGTTTGTATAACTTGGTAATCCTGACCTGACAGTATGGAATATGTTTTGTTGCTAAATGTATTCAATACAAAGTGTTACAAAGTACCCAATTGTACAATGATTATTAAAATATGTATATTGTTTTTATCAGTTTGAATCTACCTTAAATAGTTTATGAATTCTTCGGTAGCAGGTCAAACCTCCCTTGCTGTATAAATGCATTACTTCGGTAAGAATATCGGCCATGTTTGATAATACTCGTGATCTTCGTGCAGCGCGTTGGAACAGGATGAATGAATACACTTCCCAGCTTATAATTTGTCACACCACGATCTTCCATAACCATACTTTAGGAATGGTCTGATATTAAATTAACCAATATGTATCTAGGGTCAGTCTTCATGACACGCCATTTCATACACTCTCATAAAGTCTGTATTCACAGATAATACTTTTGATTTTGTGTTCTCTGATTGGCTGAGGCAGCTATATACGTCACATTTGTGGTTTAATACATAATACCTTTTTTGTTCAAACAGGCGACTTTACAGACCGATTGACCTGCTGATGTTATTATAACTGCAGGTCAACCGTTGACAAGTATTCTTGCAAATTGTCTTGGTAAAACGTGCAATACCCTTGTATGTACCTATGCATCTACCGAGATGGGTTGTATTGCCTATTATCGGGTATCGCATCTTGAGGACTTCAACAATTACTCATGTGGCCATTTGGTACCTGGTAGCGGCAGTGAGTTGAAGATTGTTGGTGAAGATGGTGAAATTCTACCTGTCAATCAGAAAGGAGAGATTTACATGAAGTCACCAGAATCCTTCACCGAGTACCTTAACGATCCGGAGAAAACAAAGGCGGCTTTTACTGAAGACGGATGGTTCAAGACATATGACATGGGTTGGATGACGGAGAACGGTGACATACATGTGGAAGGGAGAAGGTCAAACATGATTATATCTGGTGGAATGAATGTAGCCCCTGAAATACTTGAGACTGTGCTCAATACGTGTACTGGTGTGGCAAATGCGATTATAGTACCAGTTTCGGATCCAGTGTACTACCAAGTCATGTGCGCATGCATTCGCCGTGGACGTGATAGCTCAGTCACAGAAGAGATATTGACAGAGTTTTGTAAGACTGTTCATAACGATAAACCTAGCTTGTTCACAGTTTTACCAAAGTTTTATATGTTCTTGGAGTCGTTTCCTGAAACTTCGACTGGAAAAACGTCGCGCAAAGAATTAAGAGCGTATTGCAAATAAAACGTTCGGGTGAAATGTGAGTTCAGGCTTGTCATCAGATATTCCTTTGCGTCTGGGATATTTCTCCGAAAGTCTGCAAATATGTTCTGCCAAAAACAATGAACTGTAACACAGCATAGAATAAAACATATCATGCGTTTGGACTAGGTGATGAGAACTGACGAAACAAAAAACTGCGCTCATTCTTAATGATGGAATATCTTAATGTGGGCAAACACATTGTTGAAATATATCACTCAAATCTGTGTTAACACATGCATCAGTAATATTTACATTCTTTATTTCTATGTAATCAGAATATTGATGTAGTTGAATTATACTACATAAGGTTGATGTTATTCAAAACAAAGTATTTTCATTGAAATAAACCGCTCATATCACATAGGATTGTCCTTTTACGTCACTATACGTGTACTGATGTTGTGCTGGGTCGATGAATTATATAACAATACCAAACTTCTATGAACGATGCATTGTTGCGACACGTTTTTGTTATAGTAACTCGATTGTAATGTTTTGTTCAAAGTTATAAAATACATTGTTGAATCATGATGATTCAAGTATATGAATGTTAAAAAATAGGATATGTTAAAATATAGAGTTCGATTAAATTACTTTACTAAATATCAGTGCAAAAAGAATGAATTTTCATTGTAGGAACATTTAATTTTGTTTTATTCTTGAATACATTGCGTAACACCCAGTGGACACTTTGTTAAGAATTCATTGAACTACGCTTATGTGCTCATGTCTTTGTGTATCTTAAACTATCTACATCAAACTGATATTTCATTCATGTTTTCTAAAACACAATAGTAAATTGGCCGTTTTATCATTGTTGATGTTGGTTAATTATGACAGCTCGTTAACTTTTAATAGAGAGGCATACAAGAAAGCTTTCTGTGAAGATTCATTGAATTCGGCACGGTATATTTAGAGAAGTTTTTAGATTCAAAACAAAACACCATGCTGTAGTTGTTGTTGGGTCGCCACACTGTGCTGTATTTTGTAGATGGTCATATAAGGAAGCTCCTGGGAAGTTTCATTGAATATTGACCAATTGTTTCAGATAATATGTTTTTGTAAGCAATTGTTGACGTATAGACGAAGACCGATCGCACTAACACACACTTTGGTACTCAGGTAAGCTAACCTAAACTATAAACAAGCAAAATGGAAGAAAACAAAGATAACGACACGCAATTTTGAACATTTTTGTCCTTGTTATAATTTTGGTTTTGATGTACGTTGCAACACGTTTCGTAATAGAAACCACGGTTTTGTAATAACATTTTCAAACTTCCAAGAATTGTATTACAAAACGTGTTTGGCTTTATAACTAAACTTTTCTGTAAAGTATCTGATTAGAACTTTATATTTCGACATATGCTATTATTTTACACTCATATTCTCGATTTGACAACACACTACTGTACTTTAAGATTAAATTTTAATTACAAAACAGGCATGTTCATAGTTGAACACTGAAACAATATGATACAAACCTCGTTTTAATAAGAAATATAATGTATATAATCTTTGTCAAGTAAACAAGCAGTATACACTCATAGAGTAGGGGTGTTCATTCTAACTTAGTGTAGAGTGGTAACACCCTCCTTGTGTTAAGTATGTCTGACTCCTTCTCTCTTTCTCTTCGTAACCTACACTTTCTAGATTTGCTATTCTTGCTTTGAAGAATGCGTCATTAAATTGGAATTTCTATTCGCATTTGTAACCGATACGTAATTGTTTATACTTGCATAATCTAAAAACGTCCCGTTATTGTCTCCTATACACAAAGAATGAAACGAACCGTGTTTTATTTTTACGATAAAATATGGTTCGCACTACTTTTGCCTCCCGAGTAATTTTGTTTAACGAAACTATGCTACCAGAGCCGAAGGTAACCAAATCACTCCATATTTTATAACGAGTTCTATACCTTTTGATAAATATTGTTGTTTTTGTTAAGACATGGGGTATGCATAAATAGTACAGTCAATGTGAAACAAAAACAAACATAATATGAATGTGATTTTAAAGTGTGAATAAGATTTTAGTATTTCGTACGTTTCTGTCCGAGAACTGCTACATTTTATTTTTGACGCTGGTTCTATAGTTTTCAATTAGAACTTACAAGACCGAATTATATCATACGAAAGATTTTTAGTGATGCTAAAACACTAGCAAAATCATTGGTGTTTGCTTAAACTTTAGTATTTAGTATTCTGGATTCCAGTCCATAATTAACTGGTATTCCGGATACCGAGGGGGAGGTGGTGACACCCTCCATAAGACCACATTATTGTATCGGTTGGAAACTAATTCAACTTAAAGTTTCTTCCCTGTTCATACCAATGATACATATACGTAGTTCAAAGTCTATTTTACAAGGTACACGTACTTGTACAGATATGTTTAGTACACCTTTGTTATGAATGTTTTTGTAGATCATGTGTTCTGCTCTTATTCGGCGTTTGCGTCGTTTATTAAGCATTTGAGGCGAATCTGCAAAGCGATGTGATCCTTCTAAACACTTGCAGATTACATTGCCTTAGAATCAGACCCTCGACCTGGACCAACAATAAATAAAACAATATATGGTTATCATGGCAACTTGGTTTTACATATCGTGTTGCTTTGCTGTGCGTTGAGGATAAACATTCGTGTGCATTTCTTTTAATTCTTGTATTAAAGTGTTTGTAGAATAATTGAAAGACAACTGCACCCTTTAGATAGTTTATGTGTCGAAGAGACAAACTGACGGTTACAGCACAGGATGAGGAATATCATTAAACATAGGATATTCTGCAAGGAGGGAAGGAATAAGCAATGAGCTCGAAATGCGTTAACAGTCTATAAACTATTATTATCAGTTTGTCACTTTCTCGTAATTGAAGCTTTTTACCAATAAGTACCATCTACTAAATATATAAACATAGCTTTATTGATAACGTTCTAAATAATTACCATTTTAATAAGAGACTCGACTTTTTTTATTACAAAAGGCGAACTAAGAGCCAGACTGATTGGTAAGAAAACATTGGTCTCTGACATAGATGAAAAATGATATAATTCACTGATAACAAAACGCAATGTGCAATCGTCTCGCTTCTGGACGCATTGAACCTGTTGATGTGCCCTCAGATTACAAGGTGATACAGTTCAAATTACGTAATCATTTCTTTCGTGCTGACCTTCAAAACCTTTTTGTTAGCTAACTGAATAATCCCAGGCGTCTTTTTGTCAATATTTCATCTTTTGCTCGTGGTGTTTATATATGAAAATGCAATGCTGTTTTTACAAATACGTAACGGCACGGTATTTATGTATTTTACAAGTTTGTATGATCTTGTTTGGACATTAATTGTCAGGTTATGTTTTGAAACTGATGAGTTCACCTGCAACTCTATTGGTAAAACATCAAATGCTTCAAAGATACACCTGAATTAAAATACCAAGTATGCGGCTGATGGAGACTGATCATGGGCGTCGGCGTGCCAATATTCGTCATGTGACAATGTCTTCACTTTAAATACTTCGGTGAATTGGCATTTCTTCAGAATGACCTGACGGGCGGTCCTTTTTTATATACACTCAACAATGTTTTTTTCGTATCTTATTTAATAAAACATTTTTTTTAATCCAGCGAACAGTTTCCTATGTTAACCTGCAGGAGCTGGAACTTAATTTCGTTACGCTTATGCCTTCAGACAAAGGTTATAACAGTGTTGATGAAAACAAATAAGGTCATCGACTTAGGTTCCACAGGGTTTGCACACAATGTATTAGATTATACTCGTTGCCACCCTTTAACATCCTCTCCGCGCTACGTAATATCTATTTTAGTGTCTCAATGCCTACGACTTCCATTAACACGCATAAATAGCATCGTCCAATTATCGTGACATGTCTGTAGAAAGGAAATGTAATGAATAAAAGTCACATCAATAAAGATGCATACTTCCGTAATCATATCATTCCTATTGGTAAGCTATCAATAAACTATAAAATGAATATTCAGTATAACTTCAACTACAATACATCTCCGTTACCATGAATCAGTTTTTTTTGTTACATTTACTTGCTGGTTGCGTCATTAATTGTCTAATAGTTTTCATGTTAGGACAACCGAAATGCTTTGATGGAATATTTCGTGATTTTGAAGACATACCATCTAGAATGGGTTGAAAGCACAACATGTTATCTGTTGTACAAAGGCTTAAGCAGACACAACCTTAAACTGTGACAGTTTAAGCGTTTCCATTTTAGATATAGGCATTTAAAAGTGTTAACCGAAGTTGCATTTTTAACATGTAGGGGGAGAGAATTCCAGATGGCAGCTCCAGAGTGCATGCAGGTTTTGGCGTATATAGTTGGTTACAGTTAGTAGATCTAGTATCTCGACATGATATGTCAGAAGTATATGAGACATAGCTTTTTAAATAATCAGGACATATGTTGTTAATTATTCTATAGATTAAAATTGCTTTTTAACATGTTACTCTTTCTGGGAATGTTTGGCAATTGAGTTCTCTAAATAGTTCTGAGGATGGTGTATAAAAATCACAGTCTAAGATTAGTCGTGCTGCACTCTTGGAATTTTACAAGTTTATCTTCCAATGTAGAACTACAGTTACCCCAGCTAATACAACATAAATCAAGATGAGGTAAAATGTAAGAGTTGTAAAACAGTATTCTGTTCCTTCTCGACAATAAGAATAAATAAGAATTACACTTTTTAATAAGCTTATTAATATGAGCATCCCAACAATGGATGTTATTCGGATGGAATTTGTTAAAATACGCTGTTTTTCTTCCCAGAAACTAAACGCACATGTGGTACAGCCACATGCAGTATGTAAATCTATCATGCAGTCGTGTATGGTAAACATGTGGAAATGTGACATGTTAGATTTATTGTCTTGAAAAGTTCTAAATATTTGAGACGGTATGTGTTAAATACTTAGTATATACATGACACAGATGTGTATATCGAAGTTATGTCTCAAAGAAACACTTTCTTACAAAAGGTAATCAACCCTAAGTTTTTATATTGCATAGTAACAACGTTCGTTTGTTATATATCGTCCTGGTAAGGGGACACCAAGTATGTATCAAGTTCTAGAAGTAATATATTACGTTAGTGTCAATCCGGACGATGTCACCTAGTACACGATATCTAGATAAACAAGTCGACTTAATATTAGTTCAACCATTTGTTGAACCCAGAGCTGTCATTTTTTAGATTGCTTGGGTCAATGACATCGCGAAGATGAACACCAGGCTCCTCTGTGGGTCATTTACCAAGGATAACGTACAACTGCCAAATAAGAAATTGAACACACAATAACCGTTTTGGGCTATCATTTGCCAACAGATATGGTGACAAAGAGGCGGTATAAGTTACAAAGAGGTCAGCTCCTTGGCGTTCTATGTTCAAGCAATGCGTAGAAATAATTGCAAACATAGGACTACTTAGGCTCTATTAACGAAAACCAGAGGAGGACAACAAACCGAGTTGTCATTTATAGTTATAAGAAACAGATTCGAAAGGGACAGTGTTACTGGTAATGAGAAATATAGTGCAGTTATAATGTTTAACGTTTGCTCATACCGAAACATTCATATGCACAGCAACCATATGTTATAACGCAACATTAATATAGAATTCGTAATTGATAATGTACAAATATAATTATACTGGCGTACTTGTAAAAATACATACCAACTTCAAATTCAAGTAAGAACTTGTTGACTTTTAAGGTCAATGATTTAGTTTTGTTGCAACCTTGGACTGGCAAAAGCCGCATCATTATTTCTAATTTAGTTTCAGTTTTACTTTCTTTTGAGAAAGTTCAATCTCCGTGTAGTGTCGCTTTTCATTTATCACAGCCATGTTACACGTTAACATAAATTCCCATTAAACCTTTACCATGATTAATAGTGGGTAATGTCCGATTCGTAGGTTGATTTATTTTTAGGGGCGAAGCTAAAGAGCCCTAGAGAAATTAGGAAGAAAAGCCAAACACTTCAAAAAGACGACTGCGACATGGGTTGCGACAATTCTTATTTTTTTATTTCTTCCAATTAGACCTATATGTTCAGTTCATCACCATCATTGGCGGACATGTTTAGCTGCTGGCATATAAAGTGAGCATTTCTTCGCCGTGTTTTCAATGAGACCAACATATACCAACATGCACTCTTTTTAGTATCCAGTATTCAGTGTCCATTCCTTATAAATATCGGTGCGCTTCCTTTTAGCTGTCGGGCGATGAACAGGTTGCCACATACATGTTGATAAGAAGCTGACACGTTGTTTGTGTGACACATATTACATAGTTGTTTACAGTTCCAATAGACACACAATGTAGAGGGGAATTCGACGTTGAGGAAGCGGAATGACGCTATACTAAATTAAATTATTCTAATGTTTGATTCACAAAGATAACTGCAAAAATGTGACTTCAGTCCGACATGTTTTTGAAAAAAATGCCAACCGAGTTTACTGAACCCATATTGTTAGAATTGGCAAACCAAAAACAAAACTGAATGAAAGTGAACACATCTGATGTGTAAATGACTACTCGTGATTTGAATATTGAGAGGTTTAGTTGTCTTTACTCTATATGAATAACCTTTCTATACCACGAGCACACACACATAATCAAACATGCATTAACCGTACCTCTAATTGTACTACTTGGTTGAAGCATTTTAATGGTGCTTAACTGTACTGTCTAACGGGTCTCCAATGGTAAACGCTTTCTATCAGTTAGGCATGCTTATTTGTGTATGCAATGTTACATCACTTGTCCTTTTAGTAAACCCTGACGTCTCTAAGAATGCGTCGTCTCTGTGTCATGTATTGACAGATCGGTGCATTTACAATAATAAGCCTTGTTAATGTAGGGAATATGTGTCTGTCATAGGTAGTGTCGACGTGTCTACTTTAACGTCTCTTCTAAGGGAAATATAACTAGCACTCTGACCGTGAAATATGTGTTTAGGTGGGTGTTTGTGACGGAATCATGTAATCCTTGTAGCCTGGCATATATAGAGGATTGCAATATCGTCATATGCCAGATACTGATTGAATGCGTTATAGGTTTGTATGTCAATGTAAGGTTTGTCATTCTTATATCTATATAAAGAATCATTACTTTGCTTGTCCGTGAAAGTAGATTGTTAGGAGTGCGCCTTCTACTTATAAAGAAGAGCTCACGGAATATATTTGTATCAAACCACTAATCAAATGTATGTCATCCACACGAATAGAACGTAGCGAGAAAAGTGTTTGTGTGTATGTAAAATCTTTCAAAAATAATATTTAATATGTTTAAACGATGTTTACATTTTAGTAGCAGATGTATATATAACTTCAAAGAAAATTGGTACAAACAGAGCGAAACATGTTTGGCATTATTCCTTTCTAAACGACACATTAAATCCATTGTTGTAGAAATACAGAAGTATTCATTTATAAGGAATAGTGGTTAGAAATATTTAGAGGGCGAGGCGTTTATTCACCGTGTTTATATTTTGCTAAACATAAACCACAATTAGCTTCCGACAGAATTAATATCTGTCACGTTTAAATCAGATTTGAAGACTGATTTATTATGAGTGTAGCACATCTTCCGGGTCCCGAGAGAAATCACGGCACATTATTTTAACATAGGAGAGTGAAAATGACCCTGAGTGGTAAACTACTTTTAAGTTGAACGCCTTTTTTGTTCCTAAGAGCTTTCGTAAACAACACGCAAACGTAAATAAAGTGCACAAAGGTCACGTGATTATTTAAACAAACATTGCTGAGATGCCTGTGTTCACAGTGGAAAAAGGGTGACCATTTATTATTACACTTTGCTGATAATATGTGAAGTCACGATTGTATTGATTACATTGAGTAGTGTTGTTTGTTCCATTGCTTTAACTATTGAATATATGATTAGCAAGTTAACGTTTGTTTAAACAGTGTCATTTCTTTACGTCATGTAACAGTTTCAAACTAGGCACAAACTGAGGCCATCACTGATTCAATGTTGCTATAATAAAATATCAACAATCATATCGGTTGATATGTCTTCAAACGAACATGTATTTGATTGTGACATATATCATAATGTTTTATCTTGTAAAGCCCTCGTTCTTATCTAAAGAGAAACACAAAGACATTTTGATTCGCTTATCACCTACAGTGACTTTTATTGCAATATATGTTCACCTTTATTTTCAATAGATACATCCCCTGGCAATTTCAATTATGCGTTACACGGTCGAGAGTAGGAAGTCATTCTAGGAAAAGCGCAGTAAAATATGTCGTTAAGAATGCAATAAGACAACACTAGTAGACATTATGTGAGTGTGGTTAGTTAGTACTGACGGGATGGCAACATTCATACCACCACTATTGGGAGTGTTGCTCTGGGCCAAGTTTGTAAGGATAGGACTAACTTGTAATTAACTATTGAAAAGTAAATACTTGTCTTTCTTTTAAAGAGTGGACGAGGTACAGCGAGTGCTAAAAAGAAATGAAAAAGGTTACGGAAAAAAGAACGACCATACCCATTATTCTTTCAATTGACAAAAACACAGCAACAACGACATCGTAGTAAATAATGGTGCATGTAGTTGGATAGTAATCCACCATGTCTTAAAATATTAAAGCAACTTACATATACGTGTACATTTTAAGTGTTCAGTTAATACGTGTTTCCTTTTATTTGGTAAGAGGAAGGGGGGGGGGGGGTCCTAGATTAACAGCGGGTTTAGTTGTTCCAATGTCCTGAACAACAAATGGATAGCCATACTACATGTTGAGAAGGATTATAGTTCTGAGTGCACAAATATGGTCACCAAACGAATGAGTACAAACACAAAGATCATAATCCACTGTCATGATGTATATATTTATCACGCCTTTGTCAGATTCATATTGTGATTTATTTTCGGGTTGCTCAGTTTATAGCTCTATTGAGAGATCAGGAGACATGGCAAAATGTGTCAACGACCTAAACATGAACACGTAGTGTACATACATGATCTCCGCGAGTAAGCATCTTACTGAAACAATACCAATATAAACCATGTGAAATATTTCCGTTGTCAATGTACTTAAATGTACCCATCATTGATTTGTAAAAGTAGTTTTGACAATCTACACACATCATATCATAATCATACCACATAGTACGTATAGTATACAATGTACTATGCCATCTATTAAACAAAGTGACTCCGTAGACATAAGGCCTATTCAAGAGGATGTCACCTGTTGTATCGGGTGATCTACATATTTCTTGATATTGAAAATATGACTAACGCATAACACGTAATATGTATATATCTTTATTACCTCCAGTATCGAAGAGCATAGTATATTTACAGTTAGCAAGAATCCAGTACTACACAAACAATTAATATATTTACAGAACATTTACATGCATCCAATATAAGCACGCATACATTCATATACACTCGCATCACATAATCATACAATCCATTATATATACATATATCACGTAAGCATGCAAACCATAATCACCCATACAACATAATTATACATTCCATTAATGTACATATTCCACATGGACACATCCAGCATATACATTTACCAATTAGATATTCATTCATCATAAATATATATCAAAAAGGCATTCATTCATTATTATTAAACACATATCACATACGCATACAATTAAATATATATACATAGCACATGCATAACCAGTCAAATACATATATCACACAGGCATACAGTTTATCATATACATATACCAAGTAAGGATAAAGTCATGCATATCATACAATCAATCATATATACATATCACATCCACAATCAGTCAAATACATATATCACACAGGTATACAATTTATCATATACATATACCAAGTAAGCATACAGTCATGCATATCATAC
>ENA-OREC01001746-OREC01001746.1-marine-metagenome-genome-assembly--contig:-NODE-1746-length-11361-cov-12.783587_pt1 | contig 11361 bp, 2 predicted proteins | sample MGYA00248626_ERZ508543 | MGnify/ENA primary metagenome ERZ508543 (study PRJEB26211, sample SAMN05518279) | marine metagenome | isolation source: Puget Sound, Washington, USA | host: Bankia setacea... | reverse complement strand
ATGTAATGATTTTACGGTACATCTAGTTAATTCAGTGCATTCTATATATCTTGCCTTTCCAGTTACAGTAACTACATTGGACAGGTGCTCCATTAAGCCCACCAATCAAGCCATATTTTCCAGAGAATTAAGAGAGATATCTAGTGTTTCATTAGCCATTTAATGAGTACTGGTCAGCGAGTCCTGGAGGTCATAAGTTTCCCTATGAAGGTCAGAAAGTGAGGTTTATAAATTCCTGGTCAAGCTACTGGCTATTTATGTCTCATTTGCAAATTTGAGTCGATTCCCTTGGCAATTTGATCAAACAGCTGACTTGGCAAAAAAATCTATAAAAATAAAATGTTTGATTTGGCAAATTATGTCAGGAGTTGGGTGCAAAAAGGTATGTGTTGATCCATTTTTTACAGGTTGTCATTTGTTGATGATGGTTTCCTCTCATAACTTTATTTATCATTTCATGGTTACTTCAGTTTTACTCTTTTTGCACATTACATAAACAATTTTACTATTTCTGTTTGAATTAAGAATGGTGTACATGATCTACCCGAGTATGTATGGAGAAAAACACACACATAAAAAGACCCACCCAGGCAACAAAACTGAGTTCATTCTCAGAAAAGGTATTTATTGCAATAGTTTAAAGGATTTTTCTAAGGCAAGCGGCAAAAATGAATGTTATTTTTTTTTAATTCACAATATCTTTTAAAACAAGAGATGATTGTAAAACATTATGCCCCTAAAGATTATTTTTGTCACAGATGTTTTGTAAAACTAGATAAGTCAGTTCAAAATAAGTGGCACAAATGTATTGTTACTTAAACAATCTGAAACAGATTTGACCCCTGGTGACATTGACCTTTGACCCCAAACTCAATAGGGTTTCTCTGCTGCCCAGGACGGATGTGTGAACAAAGTTTGAGAAAGGTAGGTCAAGGCATTCTCGAGTTATTGATCGGAAACGAAAAGGTTACAGACGGACAGACAGACCGACCGACATGCGCAAAGCAATCAGCCCTCTCTTCTTCGAAGGGGGGCAAAAAATATGCTTGTAGCCCGTATGTCACTCAGACTTTATGTATCATTTCATGTTTACTTCAATTCAACACTTTTGCATTTTACATAAACTATTTTATTATTTTAGTGTATATTAAGATTAGTGTACAGGATTATCTACCCATTTATCAATTTTGATTTTTTGAGTTGGCATGTTCCAATCTACAGATATGTTTTATTTATTTTATTCATTATCCAAGGAGCATAGGGTCAAGACTTAGCTGTGTGTGTTATTAAGATGTATAGATATTTTAGAAACATATTTTGCAAAGTTTCATCAGTTTAATCATAATAGCCATCTTTGTAAGCACTTAATGGCTCTTTTATTCCTTATCTAAGAAAGAGATTGATTATTTATTTATGTATCTACGGAAACCCAAGTCTAGCCATGGCTATCAGATGGTCAAGTTTATTATTATTAAATTATGAGCTGTTGGTGTAGCAGATCAACTTAATATATTGGTTTATCTATATCTAAAGTTCATTTGTATCTATTAGTTTTACAATTATTGTTTATGTATAAGTCATAAGAGACTTTTTTTGAAAATAAGTCGATTTAAAAACATAAAATTATTTGACAAACCAAAACTCTACCAAAGATTTCTGCAGCTATTATATATATATATATATATATAAGGAAAAGATGACAAACTTGAAAAAGCAAGAAAGAGTAAAGTTAAAAACGAATCAGTAATTATCAACAAGTAAAGCTTTCAGGCTACTGCACATTCAATATGATTTGAAGAACACTAATTTTGGATTCAAAGGTCAATTGAAGAATAATTTCAAATGTAAACAGAATGTTAATGCTTTATACCAGCTAGTACCATTGTTCTAGAAAAAATCCAAACCAGGATCTTACAAAATTAATGTTTTTCTGCTTAACCACACAATTTCAAGGTGACGAAAATGTATGATTTCACAGTATGTTCGAGTTTACCGTGCATCTGCAATGTAGTGAAACAATATCTGACAACTCAATAAAAAACATTTAAATATGACAGCATTTCAGAAGCCTCAACTCTTATACAGGTGGAACAAATATGCATTTTATTAGTAAAAATAAGTGTTTTCGAAAAAATTCAAAACCATGTGTCAGAGGTTTTTACTTTTCCTTTTAATAACGAAGTTTGACTGACTTGTTCCTAAATTTCAGCTAAATCCGAGGCTTTTAGCCTGATAAAAGGAAGAAAATGTAAAATTTAGGTAGAATTTGTTGTTACTATAATCAATGTTTATAAAACAAAAATGTGAAAATCAGGGTAGAGGAAAAGCTGTAAAAGTGTAACTGGATAAGAAGGACATTTGCTATTTGTTTAATGTACATTTTACTTATGTTTCACACTAGAAATAGACATTGAGAATAAAAAGGTTTAAAGTTATGTTATTGCAAAGCCTGGTGGAAAGTTGATAACCTAGTTCTATAAATTACTCCTAGTACTATTGAAGAACTCAGTATACGCCCAGATGCACACGTAAAAACAGCTTATAAAAGAGTAACGTTTGGCACTGCACAAGTGGATGAGCCATAGAAAAGGACGATGGACCAATTTCCTGTGGCACCTTTTGACTTTGTTACAACTGGACCATCTAACTTACTAATACATAGTTACCAGGGATCCCAACGGCATTTGCCATAATCAATTGGTTGATTAACATCAACATCAAGTTAATATTAATTTCAAGCCATATTTTTACCAGTCTTCGGGGCGCACAATATATAGCTTAAACTAGAAAAGGGGAATCAAAACTTAACAAACATGTTTGCACCAAATTAAGGAAAGACAACTTACAAGAGGAATATGAGTTAAAGCACCTGGTAATGGCTGCAATTATACTGGGAGAAATAAAACTTGACTCCAGCTGAGAACTTTTTATAGGAATAAGGTCATAGTTCACAATGTAAAAAATGTCAATGTCAAAAGGACTGTAAAAGTAGATAAAAGTTTAAATGTGAAATTCTCCTGTTTCCAACCAGTACCTACAATGTTGAAAATACTGAGTATGTAAGTGGTCACGTTCTCCCGTCCATGTTTCCTAAACAGCTCCCTGTCCACAACAACCAGAGTCTCGACAGTTCGCTCCACGTTCCTGTATGACCTTTTCCTGCGTGCACGATGATACATTTGTCCGCTTTTTGCATACTTGTTAAAATCTGAAATATCAGCGAAATATGCATTTATCACCAATAACTCATTTATACTATCTTCTCCAAAGTATGATAAAAACAAGATAAAAAAACAGCTCAAAACAAATTTAACAAATTATTTAAAAGACGTTTCAAAAAGTATAAAACGTAGTCTTGTCTAACGGCAGAAACTGTTTCCTTGAAGAACTATTTTAACGGCAGAACTAGGCATCTTTTAATTGCACCGTAATGTTTTCAAGCTACATAATTTATCAGCGAAGAATTTCATAAATCAATTGTGCACTGCATTCCAATCACAACAAACCATTTCAATTAACAATACAACTTAACAGTAAAACATAGAAGGAGATAGACCTAGAACCACAGACTTCAAAATATGCTACAAGCCTGTCATTTAACCTATCAGCAAAGTCGACATGTTAACAACACTGCATTAATCTTACGTATCATTTTGCATCAATTTTCATCACCTGTCTACAAAAATAGTTTCCTCAGTCCTCGACATGTTACCTTTTTTTACCCTTCTAGTATTTATCAAAATGCACGCAAGGCATAAATCATTGACCTTGGTGCATTAGAGGGTGTACAGGTTATAAATCTGATAACGGTTTCTTACAGTTTCTAGTTTGATTTAATATAAATGAAATGGCAAAACACGTCAAATAACGGAATCTAGTTGCAAGGTTTAGGTCATAATGCACTATCATTTCAAGTCTATTAGCACAAATAAATGGTACACGCAAAGTGTACAGTTGTGGCCTGTACATTAAAAAAACTATTTATGTCAACTCTTTACATATCGTTTGAAAGGCAAAATATCAAAATCTTTTAAAAAATCTTCAGAATGTGTGAAAAGGTCATTGACAATGTCACTACGACAACACTTTTCCTAAATCATGGTTCCTATATGAAATCAGTACTATACAATTCAGAATTATTTCGTAATATATTTCTTGCTAAAATGTGAACAGAAACAAGAGAGACATGATGGCCCTGAATGGCTCACCTAAAGCTACTGAACAAAACACAGGGAAAGGGATGGAGGTGGCAGAATAGATCAGAAATCCTTTAAACAATTGGTATATGAATAATGACTATCATGCTCTGGTTTATTGAAGAGGCATACTGAGTGTATCTAAAGGTCTTTCTCCAATACAAGTGACCAGTGTTACAAAAGAATGTGTACAGAAAGTGTGTGATTTAATCAATAGGAAGACTTTACGCTATATTAATCTTTTTGTTCAGTTGAGCTTAAAACAGAGGTATGTCCAGAACGATACTAAACTTGTGCCAAACATCTGAAGCCTCTTTCTGACGCATCAAACCACTTAACCACAATTCTATGAGTATTACAGACTGTGCATTGCTTTTTCACTCATATAAAACATGTTGCCACATTCCCCCCCATCTTTTCTTTTATAGTTTACAGATATGATTACCACATGTACCAAATTACCTATTGCAATTATCACTGATAAAATATTAGACAGTCAAAATAAACGCTAGGTGCAAAAAGCATACAAAGGAGTCAAGAAATTGCTGAAAAGTATAATATATATCCAGACGCTGAAATGTTATATCCTTCAGACATACACAAACATTCGTTATGCTCAATTTAGTCAGGCATTTTTGGAATTTTTCTAACTCATTTTACAGCAAAATTATTTGACAGTTAATGCCATTTTTGCAATAACAAATAATTTAATAGTATCATTTTGCAATGTGCCTAGCTACTGAATCAACATAAATTATCAATGCATGCATATTATGTAAATTTCTTTCTGTTCTATATGTAAGCTAGAGCTCTATTTTTGATGCAATCATTGTTATGCGCTGGCTATAAATTACATGTTTGCTATTTTGTTATGTCAATAAAGTCTGCCTATAAGGTTGACTCCATTTATCTTCTTCATACGGCTTATGCACTGATATATAAACTAGAGATAAAATCATTTAAAAAAAAAGAAAAGTACGTAGAAAAATGTGATTAACAGGAATTATCTAAAATATAGCTACATGTGATCATAAATGAATAAAGTTAATTAAAATAAGTACAATTACCTTTAGCTTGTTCATAGTTATTTCCTTGATGTTCTTGTACTGCAGATCTTTTATACAATATGTGTCTTTGACCTTGGTCTTCACTTTTTCTTTCAAGGTCGTCACTAGGGTCATGACCTAAATGCTGATGTCTTTTGAGATCAAATTTATCACTGTTTGATACATGAGCACTAGAGCTGTTCTCATCTGTATTCACTAGTTCATTTTTAGTTTTTCTATTTCGTAATGATTGGTTGCTATGGAAACCATGCTCTGAGTTTGAACTTTTGACGCCTGACTCTGTTGTAGTAGTATTCGTATATTTGTCACTGTCAGAACTATTTGTATTATTTGTGATGTTGCCATGGTGGTCTGGGTTGTCATGGCGGTGTTGGTTGCTATGCTGATTGTTGTCATGGTGATGTTTGTTACTGTGGGGATGGCGTTGCTTGTTCTGGTGATGATGACGATGATGATGCAGCTTAACATTGGACGGCATTGGCTCGATTACATAATCGTCATGAGGAAACATCAAAACCCCAGTCTGAAAAAGATAAAAGATGTCCTAGATGTAAGCTTTAAGGTGACACCACACACATATCAAAAATAAACCACCGATGAGAAAACTTCAGCTACAGAATGATGATCTCAATGGAAACGTTGACACTTTATCGCTGACTGTCATTATCTGAATGCAAAGGAAATAAAAATGATAAAAAGCATCAGTGGACCAGTTTACACATAAAACAAGGAAAATTCCAGAGCATTTCCTAAAAACCCTCATTTATTTATGTGTTTAGATGTACACAATAAATAAAAAAAAAGGGGGGGGGGCCAGATGTGTTGCAGTTTTTCACGTTCAGTGACAAACCAACGACAACTCCCATTCTGACGTGAGTTAGTTATTGCATGGCTTTAGTTTATGTTAAGGGTATAAAAATCAACATAAATGACAAATGATGCCCTTCATGTAATCTTATACCCAATTACTGTAAAATCATTCTCCTGTAAAGAGCCTTTCTTTGTATTAAGTGACTGTGGTTTGATGTTTTAAGACCTAAATATTTGTATTTTTTATGATCTACCCTTCAAGTTCGAATCAACTGATGCCCCAATAATCAAGTATCTGCAATTGTGAAGTTGTTGCAAATAAATCTAACCATGTTTATTTCTATATGGATATGTGCCAGATGCTTGGAGAAAGGGTGTTTGAATGAAAGGTTTGTTAATTATTTAAAAGGGAAAATCTGTGGAAAGATAACGGTACTAAAAGAAAATGCATAAGTTGCAAGATATATACTTGTAGTTGAAAGGTTTTATTAGAGGGTGAATAGGGCATGATTTAATCGGGAGGTACACAGGAAGAAAAGCTGTTAGTAAAGGCATGAAAAATAGCAATAAAAGAAGTTAAGACATATTTAATAACTGAGTGTACATTTTTCTGCAAACAAGTCATAACTGTCCGAAGCCATTCCATCATTGGCACTGAAAATCATCGCGTCAATGTCACGGCTGCCATGTTGAATTCAAGTTGCATTACATTTCCGCTCATGGTCGGCCAGATGTTTGCCGCGTGTCTGCCATTCTTCCACCTGCGAGCTTACATCTTTAAACAACACATAAACCAATCACTGCCCATCTTTCTCTCTTCCAACGTGTAGGCAGATGGTGACACCAGGTTCAAAATAAATCACCTTAATTGGCCTCCTTAGAAGATGATGTAAAGTAAAGAAGCCAGAAACAAACGCAAGAGGAAATTAAATCCTACAAAACTTGTACATCTGTTTGCATGCATGTAATATTTAGCTGTGAATTTACACTAAAACAATTGTTCCTGGTGTAAATCTCTAAACCAGCATGTTACTGAATACACCTGTGTCTTTTCTTTCCAACTATTGGCATTGAACCATTACAAACAGGGACCCCTTTTAATTTTCCGGAAACAGTTTTACTATAATTCCTTTTCATGACGGAAGACGCTTTAACAGGTGTCATATGCATACAAAGACAGTACAGTTGTAATCCCCTTTAAGCAAGCATTTAACGATGATCTTAGGTTGCAAAGGGTGACGTTTGTGAGCACAGATTCTTACAGTTTGCCTTTGTTTAAATTCAATCAAATACAATTTAGATGACAGCATTACAGCATGCTCCACTTGTGATGAGCACATTGAGGGTTGAAAGCAATATTGTTTTAAATGATTATGAATACCATGGCAGTTAGAACCCTTTCGTGCTCAGGGCCTCAACTTGTAAATTTTATGAATGACCATATCTAGTAAGTGGAACATCCTACTGTTTGAATGATGTCTTATTAATGTGAGAAACTGTAAAAAGCACTCCATTATTTCATTGATCACAAAACTTTATCAATGAAGCATAGTACTGGTTGGTGTCAGGAGTGCAAAAGGCTGTAATTTGATAGGTTGATTCAAGTCACATTCAGTGTAAAATGTAGTCATTAATTACTTCCTTTAACACAATTGGGACCTCTTTCAGTTTTTTGGTATTAAAGCGTAGTTTAGGAAATTCTCAACAATGTGTTACTGTGCCTAAAAGCCCTTACCCTTGCATTGTGCACAGATGTCTGCAAGAACAATGTGAAAAATGAATAAAGCAACACTATATCACAAGGTTTCAATGAGTCCATTATGTCAGATAAGGTTGTTTTCTACTCTATTCTCAAACTTAAAACTGTCCATGGACACCAATATGCTATTAAGATTGTAACACAGTCATGTAACCCATCAGGTTTCAGTCATAGACTTGTACATTTCTTCTTTATAACTTAAATTTACAGTCATTGCTCAGTACTGGTTGATTTGATAAACAGAGCAGAGTTATCTAAATATGCAGATTTGCTTTTTTCACAATAGAAATAAAATAGATAAGTATTAATTGAGCTAAACTTTTCTTTTGAATTCTGGAATGTTTTCGTCAATCTAAATAAGTCTGTTACATCACAAGTACAAAGCAATGTCTGTGTAAAACATTCTAACATTCTACCAAGTACTAACAGGTGCTGACGGCAGATGCAAAGGACCAGTTTTTATTCTATCAAGTGTTGTTCTTATTCACTGACATAAACATTGTACTGACAAATTGCATAAGCTAATTGACTCTTGGCCCAAACAAATTGCAGTTAAAGTGTGTGTGTGTGTGTGTGTGTGTGTGTGTGTGTGTGTGTGTATGTGTTTTTTCACTCTTTTTTGTGTGTACATTTTTTTCAAAAGTAAAATCTATGGCAAATATACTCGTCATCCCTTGGTGCTGTGGATTGATTTTATCTCTTTATTTATGATCTTACATGAGCTGTCATTTTATATAAACTTTAATGAAACAAGTTTAGCGTTATGTTATATTAAAAGTGTGTTATATAAAGATATTCATTATGGCTATATACTACATAGAAAACAAGCTAGGTTAGTTAATTATGTGACAAAATAGCTATATCTAACACACAAAGATTCAAATAGTATACTGAGCACGAGTCTTAGTTTTATCATTTGGTCATTGAGACATTGAGGTGGACTTTCTCTTAGATCCTAACTGATATGCCCCTGATGAACATGTTTGTCTAAACCTTTCCAACAGATGGAGTTACAACAAATACATAGCATATAATCACATTAGTTTGTTTATATTTAATATCTATTGTTCTTTGTTTGCTAGTTTGTTTGTTTCGACGATATTTAACAAGGGGGCTTATTTGACATTAAGTCAATCTTCCATAGGGCCCTCAAAAATGAAATTATTGCTACTGCTATTTTATTTTATTTTTTGAGAAAGACCCATGATTGTTTCCTTTTTATTTAATGTTGAGTGCTAAACAAGGGAACTACTGGTACCATTTTTTTTATCATCTGTGATATGACACAGTCTTGATTGGGGATTGAACAAGGGTGGACCTCCTGCATCCAGCACTCTACCACTAGGCTATTGAGGCAGTATGACTCCGAGTACATTAATTCATAGTGCTGCATTTTAGTTTGTAATGAACTACTAAACTTTCTTTTGATTTACCCTATCTTTGACAGTTACTACTACTTACAACTGCAAACTTGCTGCTCCAGAAATAGGAGGCCGTTTAATACAAACTAACAGAAAAATGTTAATGAAAAACTATCACAAAACCTTTATACCCCATTTCTACCTACACATGTGAATTATTTTGCTCCAACTCAAATGATGATTGATATTATTAGAGCATTCATCAAAGGCTTTCTTTTATACCAAGTTCCTACAAATGCATACCACATGTGTCTAAGAATACTAGAGTACAACAATTCTATATCTAGATTTGGGTCATAAGAATTTGGGTTGAGTAATAAAGTGAAAGTAAGAGTTTTGATTATTTGATCACCCTTGAACTTGTACCTGAAACCAACCAGTACTGAGATATATAGGGTATATAGTGTGTTGTACCAAGAAATGACAGTGAGTGACATATCCATGATAACAACTCTGACTCTGACACTCCAACCAGTAAACAACAACTTGCTTAAGAATAAAAACTAGGTTTTCATGATGACAGAAAAACCGGTTTTTAGTTCATGAGCATTAAGAGATATATAGCATGGATTAAGTTCATGAACATTGATAACTTGTCTATAAGATTGACTGATTCTTATAAATGATAGTTACATTTAGTTTCCATCAGTGTAAAAAGATAAATTATATGTAGGTTGAGAACGTTATCCTCACTGCTTTTAGTGAGGCATTTTTTCTTTCTTATTTTATCCTTCTAGTCTGTATTTTATCTTTCTTATGGTTCGTTAGATTTTATTTTTCACATTTTCGTAAAAATCAAATTCATGCAGTGATTGTTTTTCTGAATTTAAATGTTGAGGAACTTATTTAGATCATTTTATCTCATATAGGGGTCTTGATAAGAGCTTTGTTAGCAGATTGAAATACGAATATGATGATATGAACAAAATGAAGATAATAGGGTGCAGTTTTATAGAAAATCCCAGTCCCTTCATAAAGATTTCTATTCTATGATAACCAATACTAAGCCATTCCAGGGTACGCAAATTATCAAAATCTCTACTCGTCCTACAAGTTATTGGGTATTGTAAAAAGCAAGAAAAAATACATTGCAAATTTTTAAAATGTTAACTTGTAGAACGATATGATAGGGCGTGCCTTGTATTCTTTGCAAACTGCAGCCGACACAATCACCGCATGAACTAGAGATTGGAAATGATATATTTAGTTTGTACCATTGAACGACAGATCCACAGACAGACAGACAAGTGTTTGTAAAGGTGATGGTCATGCATTTAAAGATAAAAAATGTGTTTGATTATTAGTAAACTTTGTTCATTTCATTTACACAACAGTCACCTTTGAACAAACTGATCCCGAGGTTGAAGGTCCAGTTTAAAACAATATCGTGTTTGATAATTAGAAAATATTTGTCCACTAGTACAACAGTCAGAATTTGATATCTCACCTTCAAACAAATTACTTCTTCTATCTGACTACAAAGGTTGCTTAAGCTTTTGTGTTGCTAGACATAAAACATTATTTTTTCTTTTGGTACATTTATTCTAAAATCTTGAACACTCTGACACCTAGACAAAATGTGTCTTTTTCAAAAATGTTCTAGAAATTGTATTCTTTCCTCATTAAGTTACACAAATCAACATGTTTCCTGTTTTCACTGACATATGAACTCAGGAATCAGGCCATGCACTATCTGAATGCCATGTCAAAAGCTGTGTTAAGAATTGGAAGTCAAACTGTTGTAACTGCCTTCTTAATTACTATATAACTTAGGACATGTTTGCGGACAACTAATGATTAGAATGTCTTAAGTTCAAGATGAGCGGCAAGTCAAAGAGACAGTAGATGGGTGACAGTGAAACGGTTCTATCTGCTTCTTTATTCAATAGCACTTAGAACCATTTAGCTTTCACCCCTTGCAGAACAAATATCAGTTCTTCCTGATGCCAAGCCTGATAAGCTGTCCCAGAACTGTATTTTTAATGTGTATTTTTATCTTTAACCTACTGATAGTGGATTAAGATTAGCTGAACTTTTTGGATTAATCACAAGTCGTAGATTCTAACATGTGATATATGCTTTTACAACATGGCTGGTGCATTACTGGT
>ENA-OREC01001745-OREC01001745.1-marine-metagenome-genome-assembly--contig:-NODE-1745-length-11362-cov-14.731325_pt1 | contig 11362 bp, 5 predicted proteins | sample MGYA00248626_ERZ508543 | MGnify/ENA primary metagenome ERZ508543 (study PRJEB26211, sample SAMN05518279) | marine metagenome | isolation source: Puget Sound, Washington, USA | host: Bankia setacea... | reverse complement strand
TTACTGACAGTGTCACCTTACCCATGTTTCACAACAAATAGAAGTTACTGACAGTGTCACCTTACCCATGTTTCACAGCAAATAGAAGTTACTGACAGTGTCACCTTACCCATGTTTCACAGCAAATAGAAGTTACTGACAGTGTCACCTTACCCATGTTTCACAACAAATAGAAGTTACTGACAGTGTCACCTTACCCATATTTCACAGTGAATAGAAGTTCTAGGAACTGTTCTAGTACTTGTTTGTTCATGACCTATATGTCATGTGTGCCACAGTGTGTAAAATGTTAGTCACTGTACACCTTTCACCATGCAGTGATGTAACAATTCCAACCCGCCAGCCATGTAACAATTCCTGACCCCCCCCCTCCCAACACACACACACACACACACACTTGCTATCACTATACCATTCAAACAATATACAATGTACTAGCAACAGAGTTCCAGGTTATTAGGCTCCATCACCATATATGGCAAGTCAATTTAGCAGAAATGCGATAACATAGCTTGTAATTAAGCATAGTGTAAGATGGTTGTTTTATGACCGATGGTTAATGAACTGCACAATGTCAAAGAGATGGTTTTTGTATCTCAGTCCTTAGAGGTGAATATATATCATTAACTGATCCATTTTAAAATAATAAAACAATATCTTTAGATTAGGCTTTGCACAAAACAGATCTATTCTCTAATTTTCTATGGAAGTTCAAACTGATTAGCCGTAAAAGAAGGAAATTTTACATCAATATCAAAGTGACAAGAGATCTATTGTTTGCCAGAATATGGAAACCCTCAAGCATATTATAGGAAGCAAAAGCCCAGTGATACTCACTATAGCATTGCATGTTCGTTATGTTGCATATAGACTTATATTGTGTATACATACATGTACATATATAACAGTGGAAACATTTTGGAAGGCTTATTACAATAATTACGTTCCTGTACACCTACTTCCCTCACATTCCTGTACACCTACTTCCCTCACGTTCCTGTACACCTACTTCCCTCACGTTCCTGTACACCTACTTCCCTCACGTTCCTGTACACCTACTTCCCTCTATTTATCCTCCTAGTTTGACTTTTCCAGTATGTCAAAATTGATAGGAGGTATTACATGGAAATGCACAGAAAATTACCCACTGTAATGAGCCAAACAAATCCCTCTTTTGCATACTCTTATATACCAGATTACTAAAGTGGCTGATTAAAATAATGGCTGAGGAAAACAGTTCAAGGTTATTATAACTATTTGATGTTTCTCTAGCATATAAAAAGGTTTCGAACGTAGTTCCTAGAGAATACAACCTATATGTTATCTGCATTCGTTTTGTAACGTCATCTCTGATTGAACATTATAATTATGGCATAATTTGCGACTATTAAATAACGTTAATACCATTTAATTTAGGTGACATCATGGCGTACATAAACAAACGTCATGGCGTACATAAACAAATGGCATGGCGTACATCAACAAATGTCATAGCGTACATAAACAAATGTCATGGTGTTCATAAACAAACGTCATGGCATACATAAACAAATGGCATGGCGTACATAAACAAATGTCATAGCGTACATAAACAAATGTCATGGTGTTCATAAACAAACGTCATGGCAAACATAAACAAACGTCATGGCATACATAAACAAATGTCATGGCGTACATAAACAAACATCATGGCGTACATAAACAAATGTCATGGCGTACATAAACAAATGTCATGGCGTACATAAACAAATGTCATGGCGTACATAAACAAAAAAACTTCAAAAACAACCAAAATAACAAACTCTGTGCAGTAGAACAATGTTGACCGATATGTTATTATGATACAGTATACTACAATATGACTTTGTGTTTCCAAACAGATTTGCGACTTTTAAAAACACCATATACTGTTGCAAATATTACAATTACAAGGAAGGTTACCCTATAGTAAGTGCCATTATAGCTTCAAAACTAGTAAAGAATTAATTGAATTACCATATTACATGTGTATACTATACAACCATTCACTGGTCATTACAATGCCTTTACTGTTGAACATAACACAAACAACATATAATTTCCATAACAACCATTTTGATTGCATAGAATAACAGTTAAAATGCTGCGATAACCACACACAAAAGTGTACAGGCTACGTCAAGCTACACTTTTTTTTAAAGAATTTATAAACACCCAGTTCGGCTATCATGCATGTTCTGATAATTACTAGTTGATTAGAACAATTTCCATGAAACATCAGTTCGAAAAAACCAAAGACATGACTTCATTTAACAGATTTATAATAAAATTCTTGAGACGGTCAATCTCCTGTCTATTTTAACGACTGTCCACACTGGATAAATGTCATTTCATGCTTTGCAGCAATCAAACTTATGTTATACAGACTCCATGGTATTATACCAAATTGACCAGACAATCCACTTATAATAATAGTCTGTATTTGTTACTGCAGTTTTTTGTCCTGTCCCGCTTAAACGTTCTTTAAACAGTTCACCCACCCAGCTGCCTAAATGCAATCATTAAACTTGAATTCCCTCAACAAACCTTTACACACCAGCGTGACACTGTTGGGTGTTAGAGGAATAATTAAACGGCGTCAGGACTACTTAAAAGCTGCAGCAGACGGAATATAGCCTAGAGAGTTGTGTCCAGTTAATTACACCGTATCACAGACCTCCTTTGGGATATTTATGATATATCAGTCATTCAGTGATCGCCTTCTTTGAATACAGGCATTAATGACAAACTATGCTACTGATGTAAATATAGGAACACATTTTCACGATGCTCTGGCTCGCAACTGGGTACCATAGAAGTAATTCCATACGATGCCAATGGCTTACACACAGAGTCACAACAAAACCCCTCGAAAACCTGCTCCAATAAGATTTGATTGACAATGTGTTTCCCCCATTTCTCACAGTTTGATCAATTCTGGATCATAACTCTTGCTTGCCTATTTTCTACATTTTCATGCTGTCAATCTAAGCTAAGAGTCAGTCGGCGAGTCTATAGGATTCCTAGAGAAACTTGTAAATGGTCCAATACCACAAACATCAACTTTATATGAAAACTGGGAAATGAAGTCAAGAAGTTATGTGAGTGTGTCAAACAATATCTTTTATCGTAGATCTACTCCAAGATGATTGATTTTTATAAGCAACAAGCAAAGAAGAAACTTTATAACCCTAAATTTATCAAAATGACAGCTCTGGTTTTTGACGTAGAATTACAATGAGGTTGACGGTTGAACTTGGACTAAACTGAACAATGAAAGAATATGTTATAAAATCTACCACTGCACTTGTTTTCCTTTTTTTTCCGTTTGACTGTGACGGTTCTGCCTAGTCATTCATTTAATTCATCCCTGCCGCAACAGCCAATGACGTTCGACTTTAAAGGATTTCCATCCCAAAAACGTTATCCATTACTTTTTTTTATCCTATCTTAATTCTTGAGAAAAAGCCGGTTTTCCCTTTAAATGTTGAGTGCTTAACAAGGGAACTACGGGTACCAATTTATAATGTCTTTGGTATGATGCGGTCCTTGACTGGGGATTAAACATGTGACCTCCTGCACCTGAAGCCAGCACTCTACCACTAGACTATCGAGGAGACGATTGTATTCCCTTTAAATGTTGTGTGCTTAACAAGGGAACTACTAGTACCAATTTATAACGTCTTTGGTGTGACACGGTCTTTGACTGGGGATTGAGCCTGTGACCTCCCGGACCCAAAGCCAGCACTCTACCACTAGACTATTGAGGCAGTTTACCACTGTACTTAATACTTACCATTATGTACACTGTGAATGCTATGGTTGGATTTCTTGGATGAGGATCTGGAGTGATTGGAGGCCTCACATTCTCTGTCAAATGGACTTTTATCTATGGCAGGGCTGGACGCCATTCCTGCAATCAGAAATAGACATATTATAAAAAAGATTACTGAATTCTGAACACTTCAAAAGGTATAAAATCATTCCATGTTCATGATTGTTTTGCTAAGTTGACCTGAAAATACTATCTAAGCACAATAATTTGCCTAAAGCACTACTTCGACATTCTAGAGGTTTAACAATTCAACTTAGGGCTAGATTGCATAATTTGGGACTCTTGTGTTATACAGGATATTTGCTGACTAAATGTTATATATTTTCTTTTCACAAATATAGTTTTGTAAATTTATAAATAAACTAACGATTTGGCTTTTAACATTTTTAGTAAATTTGTCTGAAATATACATTTTGCACAAAATATTTTGGATGAAACTTAAGCCAAGTAAAATGATTAAGAGATCCAGCAAAGATCAACTAAGGCCCTTTGATTCATATAGTTACTAGTATAGTCAACTTCCTAACTGACCTAATCAAACACATTTCAATTCATAAAATACTTCTAGGCTTGTATAAAGTCTATATAAAGATGAAATGAATAAACTAAGTGCTGTAACAGTATTACATAATACAAACAATTCTTATAGATCACAATGCATAGGGGGATGTTTTATGATGTACTGCATTATGGAACTGTCTTCTGCTGCAGATAGTTCTATTTACGGAGAGTTCCAGGTATCATAGAGTTACATTTATTGGCCGTAAAGTCAATTTCAGTTGTATTTGCATCACAAGAAAGCTTCCGAATTGATGACCGAATCTGAGGAACAGACAACATGCACTTGGAGAACTTACACCTAATGCTACTCTTACAAATGTCAGAGTCTGAAAATGTAAGAAAACAAACGAATGTCAATTTTCTATAGTTTGATCTTCAGTACATTTTGTGGGGTAGAAACAAAAAGGGTTCTAAGTGCTATAGAGTAAAATAGCTGATAGAACTCTTTCACTTTCATTCCTTGGTATATTGATTTACCTCATTACTTCTATTCAATGATCTTTCTAAAACTGTTTATGTCCCCATGGTATTTGATATTATAAGCTAAGTCAATTACACGATTGTCTGAATGAATGATCTAAACTTGATGTGTTATCAAATGTTACTGTAACCAAACAGATATAAAACCTATTACATAACTGTCACAATAAGCGAGATATTACATGTCTTAGAAGCTTGCATCTTGTCACAGAGTGTTAGTTTCTATATATAATGCACCAATAACCGTCACAACCATTTATAGACAGTAGATAATAGAATATTTCACTAGACTAAACATTAAAGAACAAAAACATTAAAGATATACTTGGCACATCTGAACAATTCTTTTAATCGTACAATATTGCTACAGGAGCTTTAAACAACTTTAAAAATTTTTTTTACATGTATCAACTGATGCTTGCGTCTTGATTTATAGTAGATACAGACCCAAACATTTTTGTTTGCGGATGCTTTTCGCTCCCGTCCGACATTCACCGATCTATAATTAATGCATATCATCATAAATATTTGAACAACGTAAATGTCCGGAAACTCATTTAACTTCAGCAATTTCCTTTTCTTAATAAAATTCCAGTTTGTTTAAGTTTATGAATAATTAAACTACGTTTTCAGAAATGTACGAAGGGATATGTTCAGTTCAGTCTTTATACATTCATTATGTATAATTGTTGATATATTAACTGTCTGTTATACGTTTATGCATTAAAGAACCCAAACTTTAAAAAAAATAAAAAAAAATATTCATTTACAGAATAGTAAAGTATTTCACATGACTAAACATAAAAGACCCAAAACATAAAAGGCCCAAACACTGTTCAACTTAGTATACTTTGTAACAGTCAATAAATATATTAATTTGTAGTTTTAAAGAGATTTAAAATTCTAAAACGGTCTCGTGATTGTCTCCTATTCACAAAGAAGGAAATTAACTGTGGTTTATTCACTGATAAACCATGTCTGCACTACTTTTACCTCACGTGAAAACGTTCAGAACGTAAATACTGTCAGAACCGAAGGTATCCAAATCACTCTATATTTTATAATGAGTTCTATATCCCTTGTTTTTATTAAAAAATGGTTTGCATAAATAGTTTAGTCAATGTGAAACAGAAACAAACATAACATGAATGGGATCCGATTTTAAAGTGTGAATAAGATTTTAGTATTTCGGACGTTTCTGTCCAAGAACTGCTACACTTTTTGACGCTGGTTCTGTAGTTTACGATTAGAACTTGAAAGACCGAATTATATGAATCGAAAGATTGAGACAATTAAAAGGTGTTTAGTGATGCAAAAAAACACTAGTAAAAGTTATGCATCGCAAAATCGTCTATGGAAAAGTTGAATGGAGCGTCATTGAAATATCTGAAAGCGTTCATTGATCTAGATGCTGTTACGTTATTAGTTTTATAAGCATCTGAAATGAAATTTTATTGGGTACCCAAGGAACAGTCAACTAAACGACATCCTGTCAACATACGGTTTACAAAAAAAACTAGTGCATCACTTTTAAGAGATACAAATGTGTTAGAATTGAAACAAAACATCTGTACCCGTGGTTTAACGCGGTAATAAACCATGGGTACTCGTTCTGGTGCTAGCGCACTCGTGATTTAATTCATACGCAACCGAACTCGTACCCATGGTTTATTACTGCATTAAACCACAGGTACAGATGTTTTATTTCTTAAGCACAAATGATGCAAAAAATAGTGCCAAGAAAGTTTGCAAAGAATGTTTGAAGCAGATATCTGTTGGACCTTGTTGCAAATTGACTGTAGTTTTTATTTGGTACATGGCATGAGAAGAGAAACGAAATTGTATTCATTAGATGGACTCTCTGATTAGAAATTCTAAATATATATACTTTGACATGTTCATATAATTATATCTAAAGCAAAATATTTTATTACATATCCAATTCTATAAGATTCTGAAAAAGATTTTATTACTATACACCACGGTAATTTTGTGAATGCTGTTTTTATATACATGTACCTGTGAATACAAGCTAATATGAATATAGGAATTGTAAACTTCTTGATCAGATGACAGTAGACAAGAAATGGATGGCAAAAGTATTGGAAAAAAAATAATATAATAAATCAATTACAGCACATTTATTTTACTAACACATTCCCATTAATATCGCGATAGCTAAATATTTTGTGTGTTATAGACATACAAACACTGTGGATGGGGACTTTGTTTAATTATGTGACAATGGTCATGTTTACGGTTTTGAACGATTTTGAACAATTCGCCAATTTTTCAATGGACCCAATGATCACTTTTTAATGGAGTCGCAATTACTGTTAATAGGAAAAAGTGCGAAAGGAACATTTACAAATGATGAAATTTATACCTTGTAAAAAATACCTGATGTTTGGTATAAAAAGGTCACTTCAAGTTGAGATATATATAAAAGATCTACGTCATCTGCATTCAATCAAGTAAACGTGATGTCTCATTTTAATTTCATTTGACTTTGAATAGCTTTTGAAACGTTTTAATTAAGCAGAGAAGATGATAACCTTCTATCTAGTACTCTATCTACACATGTAGTACTTTGGCGTTGTAGCATTTTGACAGGCTCTATCAGATTGTTGTGCAAATTATTAAAATGACAATTTGTACACACATGATTTCTTTTAAACGTATATTTCGACCAACCATTCAAATTATTGAGGAAATCATGCCTTGCAATCAAATTAAATTATACAAACTGATAAACAAGACTTCAATGATTTCTATCAGCAGAAAACATCTGTGAAATTATTGAAAACTAAACAAACTGTAAATGAAAATTTGTAGTTTCCAATTTTTTCTACAACATTTTCCTCAAGAACATACTTTTTGTTTACAACATCAAACGCCAGAGAATAATCAGCTCATCTAGAAGTGATGCTCAAAATAATGTTTATGTTCAAATGCAAGTATGACTGTGTTCTTAATTAATTTCACATATTACAACCAAGAATTACACACGTGTTTTTCAGTTATAATACACAGATTTACATTTGGTATTCTAGTGTTTTATAGAATGTTGTGACATTGAACAAAACTATTTTTAATTCACTGATTTTAGTAACATATTTCCAGATAACTTAATTTAACACATAAACACAATGTACATTTTTTATTTTATTTATATTGCCAATTGCAACAACACTGGTTTTCAAGCGTTTAAATTATTTGTTAATGACATAAAACCTATTGGGACAATGCAATATTTCAAGTTGCTGTTTAAAGCAGACAAAAAGAAGAGTTTGACATATGTTTCTACCACTGTTTTTTTTATCTGTATCAATAATTATGTCAATTGCCAACAATGAAGCATACTTTATATTGCAAGATTATTAACAAACAAAAAATACTAAAAAATCACAAGTGTCTAGAAACTGATGTTGAGAGTACATTATGAGTTTGTATATATCAAGGGCATTGCTTAATATCTTATAAAGAAAGTTCACAATGATTCTCACAACAGAAGTATGAAACTCTATGTGATAAACTACATGACACAAGAGTAGAGGACACTAGTAAACATGTGACAGAACCTGCTGAATTGAAACCTTACCTTTATCAGAACTATGTCCTAAGCTATGTAATTTTTCTGTGATGCCATGAAGTTTCTCGGCCAGCACACTGCGTTCTTGCCGCGTGTCCACGTGTATTTCCGTAGACTGGTGAGTGATTGGAGCACATACAGTTTGTGAAGCCACCGCGGCAACATCCTTCACACCGTACTCCTTGTTACCCTGGGACGGGCCTAGAGGGGACTGACCCTTTTCTTGTTGGGCTTTCTTGTTGAAGGATAGAAATAAATGTTTACACAAGTCTTCTCCTATATCTGCCTCCAGGTACGTCTCCATGAACAAACGAAAGCCCTCATAGTCAATTGGCTGAAATATACACATATACGGTCATGATAGATTAAAATACCACACAAACAGCACAACATGGAATAGCAAGCACAAAACTATAGACAACTGCATGATTTTAACGGTAGAATTAGCATTAATGAAATCATACAATGCAAGGTGTTGAGGGGGTGGCGTGGCCCATGGGGTGGCGTGGCCCATGGGGTAGGATGTCTGACTCCACCAAAGGCTCCCATTGTTTCCTTAACCAAGAAACATTACACTCATTGCTCAGTACTGGTTAGGTTGGTGCGTGATTAAACTGATTTACATATGCAACAATTGCTACATTCATAATCTAACTACATAGAGGAGCAGAGAGAAGATCTTTCACATTCACCCCTTGATATTCTCTTTGATATTTACCATATATAGCTGGCATCAATTATACTTGTGTCGTTTTTGTTAATGCGTTGTTATTTCTGTTTTTGTTGGATTTTACCATTGTCATAATGATAAAAAATGGAAAAATGTAGTTTGAACATATAGTTAGTATGGGGAATTCATTTTTTAATACTTTTATATCTTAAACTTACAAGGATTAATAGATGCCTAATTGAAACATTATGATTACAATACTTCAGTTTCAAAAGTTATCATTAAAAGGCACTAATAATTTTAGAATTGCACAGTTTTATTGAAATAACAAGCGGATTCCATATTAGCAACAACACATGAAAATGTCTACTAATGTAAAAAGAACCAGATAGATCCATGTTGCAGTTAATCCTGAAGATGTAGCAAAGATTGTTCACAAAAAATAACAACATGGAAGACTATATCTCTGTTACGGCCACTAATTGTACTCGTTATTCAAAGGCAACTTTAGTCTTTAAATGGGCACTAGTTGGCTTTACCATACTGTGTTCCTTGTCTTCCAGAAGCTTAATTGGACTTTAATGCAACACAACACGACTGATCACACATGTTGTACAAACGTTTGATGTTGAAGGGGTGAATGGTTTACTGCATGACATTGCCTCGGAATTATAGAAACACATGGATTGGTCATGGACTCATTTTTTGAATGAACTGGCTTCTGGTAGTCATTAGTGGTGACTCTGTAGCTTTAAGAGAATGATACTAGGACCCAAGTTTGTGTGGTTTCAAAGAGTACATGTAGGTGTACGTCTACATTATATTGTTGGATATGTCGAGTTATTCTATGGCAACATTGATTTTTATTGAGGAGTTCCTGAATGTGATAATAAATGTGTAGTGGGTAAATAACAGCAATGTTTACATGCGAATAATGCCCACTGATTCCCTTACTGGAAAAAAATCACCAAAAAACAACAAAACTGATAGTCTGTTAAAACATTAGATAACGATTATTACCAAGTTATTCCAAACATGAGACTGATTTATTGAACTGTGTATTGTTTAGGAATATAAATGCTCGTGTTTTTGCAATGATAATATGCCTTGTAAAGTATGAACATGGTCTGCACTACTTAGAATTCAGTACTTGTTAGCTTCTTAACTTCATGTACATGTTTTTCTCCCCAGAATTTTGGAATAATTTCCCAATATTTCTAAATCTGGACAATAAATATGTTACTAATGCAAATAGTCTCTAAGTTAAGATTCTGATTTTTGGTTTGCTGCATTTACCATAGAGAACATAAAAATTGCAAATTAATTCAAAGCATTTCCATATTCGGAGAAACTGTTTTAGAAATTTCAACAAACTTAGTCCACTCATTTGTGTATAGGGAGAAAATGTTTGAACAGATTTTTAAAGTGCCCATTGTTACACATCACTCAATTCTGTCATCAGTCCCTATTTTAGCATCCTATTCAGAAAATTCTATAGAATAATGATGTATCTTCCAATTTAAGGACATAGCCAAAAACAACAACAGAAAAACTATATACCCTTAAACAGATGCATTTATTTGTATTTTCCTGGTTGTTACATTTAAATGAAGGGCTCTGTAGGTTACTACACATTACAACAGCCCAAACCAAATGTGCACAGTGTACTTTATGCTACATGATTTTATAAACTTGCAACATAAATATTTAAAAAAACAACTAAACAAGTGTAGAGAAGACAGAGCAAACAGAAGGTGAGGTTCCGATTTATAAAGTTTAGTTTTGGCCATTATTTTTAACATTAATCATTGAAAATCTAGACTTAAGTAGTTTTATTTGATCATGACTATAGCAATGTGAGCAGAATACCTCCTATTGCATAACAAGTTTAACGAAGTCACTAATTAGAAAAGGCAAAGATTAGCCAGCAACATATAAGTCATGGTTTTACTTTTGTGCTGTATTGAAAACTGTTCAACTCTGACCCAGACCCTAAAACTGTATGTAGAGACACGCTTAGAAGCATCTCTTAGATATTAAATACCAAACAAAGGTTTTATATTGGCTCTGTGAATGGAGACAGAGTAATTTTGTATGATAGAATCCTGTCTGGTCCAGTAATTTCTTGCAGGGGTCTCTCAACTTTCTCTATATAATTGATTTACATAAAACCACCTCCAGAAAACCAAACCTGACAAAAATCATA
>ENA-OREC01001744-OREC01001744.1-marine-metagenome-genome-assembly--contig:-NODE-1744-length-11363-cov-12.290094_pt1 | contig 11363 bp, 9 predicted proteins | sample MGYA00248626_ERZ508543 | MGnify/ENA primary metagenome ERZ508543 (study PRJEB26211, sample SAMN05518279) | marine metagenome | isolation source: Puget Sound, Washington, USA | host: Bankia setacea... | reverse complement strand
AAAATCAGATATAAGAGTACAAAGATAATCTTATATACAAAATCAGATATAAGAGTACAAAGATAATCTTATATACAAAATCAGATATAAGAGTACAAAGATAATCTGATATACAAAATCAGATATAAGAGTACAAAGATACTCTGATATACAAAATCAGATATAAAAAGGAGATAAAAAATGGATAGAAGAAGATAAAACAAAATCTGATACACAAAGATAAATGAAATTGGATAAAATAAGATAAACCAAACTGGATAGAAGAAAATAAGGCAGCAATAACTGAATTTAAGGAGATATTGAGCAAAATTGGACATAGAAAAAACCAGCTACAACTGCATGTTTGTTAAAACTTCACACCCTACCCTTACCTATAGGTCTCAGAGAATTTTGTAACTCGAGTGTAAAGTTGGTGAGTGGGACATCATTGGAGGCGGGTAAAATGGCTACAGTGGAGAGATTGGTGACTGTTCCTCTGTTCTCTGAACTCGCTACAGACTCTGAAAATACACACAGGATATTGTACAACCTTAGAATCTGGTACAGTGGATCCTTAGAAAGCAAAACAATCCTAAGCCAACAAAACATCTGGGGTTTCATTTTTGTGTTGTGTTTTACTGTTTTACTCTTTCAGGTCAACTTTTTTGTTTCTGACTAGTTATAAAAACATGATTGTTGACTTTAAATCATTCATTTTGTTGGACAATTATTTTACTGGAGTGTGCATATCAACTTGAAACAGAAACATGAGTTCTTCAGGGCAATAAAAGGTCAGTGTGGCTCAGTGGTTAATGGCAGATGCTTGTCAGTGGTGAGTTTGAAGCACATCAATGGCTCCCGTTGTTTCCTTGCACAAGAAACGTTACCCTCATTTCTCAGTACTGGTTGTTTTCAGGAAACAGATTTAAAACGTGATTTACTTAGGCAGAATTGATTTTCACAATCTAACTGAATTATGTTAGTACAGAAAAAAAACCAGTACTGAGCAGTGATGTTGACAATAGTAACCTTCATGTACTTGTTAAGGTTAAGAAGAAAGTAAAGATACACATTTATGCATTCCTTGTATTCAGATTCAACTATATTTGGCTGAGCAAGGGTGCTATCTGCTTCTTTATTCCCAAGCATTTATAACCCTTTTGATTTCACCCCTTGTTTTATGTTAGGTAAGAAGAATAGATTATTTTACCAGGTATTTGTAGTGAGGAACTTCTCATAGAACCAATGATTCTCTGGCCTAACAGATGTATAAGTCTCGTTACAACCTGTGGGTGCTTCCTCTTGATTACGTTCAACAGCTCAGATGGTAACTTCGCCAACTCAGTGTCTCTGTAGGAAACAATAGTCATGGCTAAGATTTGTTAAACTATAATCAAGAACAAGATAACTAGAGCTCTTATATCACTAAATATGCTGAGTATACCCTCTATCCAAAATTTGTCACAGGAAATATGGCAAACAATAATTTACTTTTGGATGATTTAAGAAATTTGAAAACTGTTTGAGACACGTACTTTCACTATATAGATTTATAAGAATTTGAAAAAGAGGCGTAACTCTGGAACCCCTACGCCAGGCCTCACAGAAATATGTGACATACCATTTCCCTAACCTGACATCCATGCCTGCTACCTACCAGATCCTCTATATTAGAACTTTCACCATTTCCCTTACCTTACAGCAATTCCAGTAGTGACCCTTTCCTGTTGTGTGAGAACCTCTACAATTCCAACCAGTTCCCCTCTACCATATTCTCCCACCATTTCCTTTTTATCCCCTGCCCTTGTGATCACAGTTCTTAGACGACCAGTCAGCACAATATAAATGGAGTCCGAGTGATCACCTTGTCTGTAAATAAAAGGGTGATAAACACGTTGTTTTTCTTCAACTGCTCCAGAAACCATGTTGTCATGGCGAATGTTTGTGGACTTAGCAAATTTGATGTTGGATAACCAAATGTTTGCTTATCTTTTTTCTTTTTTTTATCTTTTTGACATCCTTTCACTTTTTTCACTTTTTTTATATAATTTTTTGGCTGAAAGTTGTGAACATTGTTAAAATAACTAATTATCACATTCAAACCACATTTACAGATTCTGATAGCTTTTTCTAGGTAGTTTTTATGTTGGTTACGCTAGCGCACTCACTTTGTAACGCCGATTTTTATTGGGCGTCACAACAAGATTTGCGACTACTCAATAATGTTTATCTGTTTCAAATTTAAATGAGGCAACACCTTGTATAAACAATTTGCCGAGTACGTACCTGAAGAGAGCTCTACCAGCTTCAATCATCATCCAGTCAAGGGCAAAGTCGATCTGTCGCACAAAAGGTGTAAGTCTGTTCAATGTGGAGATTGCTACATTCAACACCACTGAAGGCTGCTCTCGCATTATCCTGAAAACAAATATGCATATACATAATTTTACCCATGATACCACATATTTCTATTTCCCCTTAAATCAATTTTATTATGTTATAACAGAAGGAGAAACCCCTTAGCAGACCTTTGAAGATCTGAATCCAAAATACTTGTACTCCGAAATTTGTATGAAGATAGCAGACGGAAGTTGATAAAACAGAATAAACGTTTTCCCCCATTTTTTGAACTTTTCACTCCAATACTTATAAAACATAGAAAGAGCATGTGTGGAAATTCTAGCTTATACAATGAAGTCTTGCTTTTTACGACCACACATTTTCCGTCCCAAACAGTCAATTTCAAATAATAATGAATCAATGTATTTGGGTCTCATTATTAAGAGCACTTTTTAACGATATAGAGGGTGGTCTTATAAGCAGACATCAATGTTAATTAAACACAAGTTGATTGATTACTCACAGGTAGAAATCGTTTTTGGAGATGATGACGACCCTGGTTTCCATTTTGGACCTGATGGTAAAGAAGGATGGTTCCCCTGTCAGTACAGCTAGGGCACCAACAGTCTCACCTGGTAGAGCCGAAAATAACTTCACCTATAGGAAAGAGAAAAATATAGAGTTCAATATCCTGTCGTCATTACACACAAGCAGATGAGTAGTAGCTGAGACTTGGACAGAATGAAATCAAATGTTATAAGAAGCTATATATTCAGACACAACATTTTCGGACAATTTTTGCATATATTTTTTTGGACAGTAATGGTAAAAACACTGACATTAAAGGAGACATTAAATACTTCAAAATTCCCGGCATACCTCTTTCTTTGCCTCACCCACAGAATGCTGCATGACACTGAGACTTCCACTGACTACAAAGATGAGCGAGGCTTCCTGTAAATGTAGGCATGTAAAATAACTACACAATTACACACAATGAATACAAACGTTAATGCATCATGCAAGAGACCTGTAGAAAGAGGTGTCAAACTGAATATCAATGGCTATTGAAAAGTCAGGTGATAAAAAAAGGAATCTTACCCTAAAATGAATATTAACCTAAAAAGAATCTTACCCTCCTTAGCATTTGTATACAAACTTTCATTAATCTTGTTTCCAAAAGGTCATAAGAAAGCACAAATCAGATGTAATGCTCAAATAATTTGTCTTATGTCATTTCTTTTCTGACAAACTCTCATGGTTCTAACTGAATAAAACACCACAGTATACAAGACATAAGTAACAGTACAATCTATATTACAAACCTGATCCCCCTGCTTGATCAAGCTGACTCCCCCGCGAAATGTGTGTAGGTTGACCCTTCCATCCAATGATTCATCATTCTTAAAACAAAAGTTACACAACATTTCATAAAGGGATAAATATAAAAAAAAATGCTCTTCAACTAGATTTTCTACAATATTTGATTAAATAACGAAAACTAGTTAACTGCTGCATAATCACATCCCTGGATAACCCAATCAGTACTAAGTCTTTGTTAGCATCTTTCAATAAAGAATCTACAATTCTAAAAGGGTCCCGTGATTTTCTCCTATACAAAGAAGGAACCAACTGTGGTTTATTCATTGTTAATACATGACTGCACTACTTTTACCTCACGTGAAAACGTTCTTAACGAACAAACTGTCAGAGCCGAAGGTATCTAAATCACTCTATATGAGTTCTATATCTTTTGTTAGACATTGTTGTTTTTATTAAAACTTGGTTTGCATAAATATTATAGTCAATGTGAAACAGAAACAAACATAACATGAATGCGAATAAGTTTTAGTATTTCGGACGTTTCTGTCCGTGAACTGCTACGCCTAATTTTTGACGCTGGTTCTGTAGTTTACAATTAGAACTTGCAAGACCGAATTATATAAAAAAGATTGAGACATTTAAAAGGTGTTTAGTGATGCAAAAAACACTAGTAAAAGTTATGCATCGCAAAATCGTCTTTGTAAAAGTTGAATCAAGCGTCATTGAAATATCTGAAAGCGTTTATTGATCTAGACGCTGTTACGCTATTAGTTTTATAAGCGTCTGAAATGATTTTTTATTGGGATCCCAAGGAAAAGTCAACAAAACAACATCCTGTCAAAAAAATAGTGCAGCACATTGGAGAGGTACGGTCGTGTTAAGAATCGAAATAAAACATCTGTACCCATGTTTTATTGCGGTAATAAAATATGGGTAGTAGCGCACTTGTGATTTAATTCATACGCACCCTAACTTGTACACATGTTTTATTACCGCGATAAAACACGGGTACAAACGTTTTATTTCTTAAATAGTTTAATAATGAGATGAGATAAGCAAATTGTGGAGTTAATGCTAAAAGGTCCTATCTTTTTCTATATTCAGTAGCATTTAGAACCTTTGGCTCTCATCCCTTAAATATAACCTCAATTTATTTTACAACATATTTGGAGAAAATTTCATCATTCAGTGAGTTTCGGATGACTTCTATACTTTGTGATATGCAGAATGAGTAGAATTTGTAATGTTGTTTAGCTTTACCTTGAGCTTAAGTAGGTTTACTAAGTCTTTCTTGGCCATGTCTAGTATATAGTCATCAGTGAATACTGGATTCCTTGTCAACATAACGGCGGGTTCCGACTGACGCTTAGATCTCATTCTATGACCCTTAGGTGACCCTTCGTCCTCAGACACCTACAATATACACAGCACCATCAATGCCCCTGTGCAAAGGCTAATACAAATCTACCCTTCGCTATTCTGTCAACAGTTTAAAGTGGAAGCAGTAGATTAATAACTGCACTGTAAAACAAGTTAAAGCCACACTTGTTTCACTCAAAATCACTAAAACCTATGATACAATTTACTGCAGCAACTCAATCCACCATGCCAATCAATGAAGCGCTTTTACCAAAATACCAACATAGGTAGCAAATTGTCATCCGGCAAAATACTAAATTTTAAAAGTAAAAGTTTTGAATGACTACAAAGAGAAACCATTTTATCTTAAAAACGTGGCTATAAATAACTTATCTAGACCTAAATAACTGGGTTATATAAGTAATAAGTTTTATCACAATTTGAAACTGTTGTCCGACCCATTGCATGAGTTTCCAGTTAGTAAGTGTTAATGTTTAAGATGTAACTTGGTATCATACTTGTCTAAATACAGGAGGCTGACTAGGTTCCCTTGGTTCCTTCACACCAGCTCTCAGACACGCAGCACCAAAGTCAGTGATCTTTGTATCTACATCTGTCTCATCTGAAACACTGCCTATAGTACTTAATGCAAGACGCTCTGAAAATAAGTCAGGATTGTGGAATTAATTTAAGTGGTTAACCAAAAAATGAAAAAGGGTACCCATTTTACTAATTCATTTACACAGAATTTACTTTAGCAGAACCAATCTAGTGCCTTATGCATAAGTTAAGGGCTTCAATACTATTTGAAACCATTCAATAAATCTTACACAGAAGGTCCTGATAGCTGTGTATACCTTTTCTGATAATTCAGCTGTTTCAGAGTTAACAATGTCTCAAATAACTCTGTAACCTTACCCTTTACATAAGTGCGTAGTAAAAAGGTACCAAGATGATTTTAAAAAGTAGTGAATAAAAAGTGTGAAGGTTCTAGTTGATTTAATTATTTTCAATATTGAAGGATTATATTCAGATGATCATGGTTAGACCAGCTAACTCATAAACACACAGACTTACGCATAATGTCTGACTTCTCCCCCTCTGATTCTGACATTGCCATGGCAACACTGTGTCTTTTAGACTGCTGGTGGATGACCTGGGAAGCTATAGGGTGGATTGCCATTGACTTCAAATCTAACTCTTTGTGCTGTCAAATATAGAGAATAGTTCAAATATCTGTAGTTGTAAATGAAATTGATTGTTTTGTCCAAATAATGTGGAGAAATATGGTTTGATATGTTAATACAATGTGTAAAGTAGTTTAAGATAATCTGATTTATATGATTCTATTTCAAGTCTTTTACAATGAATTGAAAGTTACTACATTAACAGTACATGTAGTATAATCTTTACAAGAAAAAAAAATCTCCACAAATGTGAGAGGTCAAATGCAGATTAATTTCCAAGGTTCACATGACCAAAAAAAAAAAAAAAAAAGCAACATTATCTGTAGAAACAAAATGTCATATGGATAAAAAAGCTACGACATCAGCCTTTGAATACAAAGCAAATTAAACAAGATTTAAAATGCTACCAAAGACTACATTTGGGACTGATTGTGAAGGGTTTCTATCTGTTTTTGTATTCAATAGTACAATGAACCTGTTTGCCTCTTGACCTGCGAAAGCCGAACATGCCAAAGGGTTCTAGGTTAAAGTGCTATTGAATAAAAAAGCTGATGTATCCATTTCGCTTTAGTCCCTGTTTTCCGTACCTTGTTGATGAGCTCACTGCTGAGACCAAGGTAATTATATAAGGCTGTAAAGGTCACTCTCTGTAGTCTCACCATGATCACCTAGAAACATAAGGGGCACTTACAAACTACTTAAACATTACTACTCAAAAGCACAAAGGAACCAGACTTCATACTCCCTATTTCAAATGATAATTCCGCTATCACTTATTTACAATCTCAATAGCGAGGCTCAGTTGCAATATAATGAAATGGATGCAACTGAAAATGGGTGTTCTTAATAACAGAATATTACAGTATAAAGTGCATCGTGTTTAATAAATATCTCTTCCTTGATTTAGTAATAGTTTGTGTAGCTTGTTACCTGTACTACCCTGACCAGGGACTCGGGAAATCTGTCAAACAAGGCCTGGAAAGCTGTGGCTGGCATTCTGAAATATGAGAAGTTTATCAATAATGAATGATGGATACTAAAGTTTTATGACTGCGAAAATTAAATACCAACATAATATGACGTTTTGGGTGTGTGAAAGATAATTACATTGTATCAAATATCAATATAGCAAGAAATTTTGTGATTTGCAAAAATTAATTTTCAACATAACAAGAAGTTTTGTAACAGCAAAAAATAATAACAACATAACAAGAAAGTTTGCTGAAAATTAATTATCAATCTTGTTAGAGATAGGATTCTTCACTCTGTGATGCTCTTATCACACACTAGTGAGCTTATTCTAAAATATTGATATATGTCTCATACTGACTCACTTTCATTTAATCTGACAGATTTAGTCTTCATTAAATCAAAGCAATACAGTACTCATCACAGACATAACACAATACGGCCTTCATAAAGATATATCTTCATAAAAACTAACAATGGACCTATCAGTTACAGGTTTGTTAGACTATCACAAATAACCAATGTTTATGCTTACTTGAGTATGGTTGTGTCCACCACAGCTCGGGCAGACACTGTCTTGTACGGCTGTGGTTTACCCTGAAATGAAGAAAGATCTAGGTGTAACCGGTCTTGAGTTTAACTATTTTAAGCCACTTGCAAAATCTATGTGACCTGTCAAAAATTCCTATCACAATTCCCAATATGATACATGTCTTAGTGACTTACAGCAACATCCCTACAGAACCTTAAAAGTATAACCTTATCTGTGAGTTAATGTATGGCATGTGTGTGTTATTCAAATTAGTTACCTAATTCAGTATGGTATACTTCTATACTAAGGTCAATTGTTCACTTGCAAAAATGTGGGAGTGTCTAGAAATCAACTAGAAAACAGTAATGTCCACATGCATATAACCAGAATTCCAGTGTTTTATTTCAAGCCTGGAATTTACTGATGCACGGTTTCGACTGAAGCATGTATGTTTACATAGTTTTGGTGAACTTTTCAATAATATTAAAGTAAGGCAATTCTGATCAGTTAACCAAACTTTGTTCCTGGATAACCCAAACAGTACTTAGCCATTGTTTGCAAGTAACTGACAACAACCCTGCATGAGTCAGATCTGGAGAGCAAGAGAAGCTGAGTTGAAATTGGCAATCAAGCTTTTGACAACTTTCGTGCCCTGGCAATTATAAGCATTTTTACTTACAGCAATAAAGTCAAGGATACTGAGCAGACTGTGAATGCTGTCTCCTGTACCAACTTCTTTAACAAGGTATTCCTGGCCCTGTACAATACAAACAACATATCCATATACATTAAACTGCTGATGTTAAAAACGCACATGCACAAAAAATGTTAAATGAAAAAACTAGTAGTAAGTCCAGTAGAAATATTAGAAATTTCACAACAGGAAAAGAACACAGTACATATTTCGGACCAGTAACAGTCTTTTACCTTCTCTATACATGTAACAGCAAGACATAAACAATCCACTTGTTCTATTGCCCAGACCAGGGCTCCAAGAACTGAGGGGCCTGTCCAATTTTACAAGGTTGCAGCCCTTACGGGCCTGTCCAAAATAAGATTTGTGTGTGTTTAGATAAGAGAGATACACACAGTCTCTAACTATCTGATAGCGACTGGATGTTATACAATTTGACGGGTCCATGATTCTCGCTATACAGAAGCGTGAAGTGGGAATTCAAATCGTTAATCCAGTCTAGCGAGTCACTATAAACACACGTCGTAGCTCTAATCGTGAAAACTAGTGGGTCGGGGATCAACAGTTAGCGCATTTGGAAACCATGCTATGTTGTACAAACACTAAAGTTTATCAACATCAGGGCAATTAAGGTCTGTGGTAATCTTGCTGATGGGTGATAACGAGATGGCCTTACTGTTGATAGAATGGGTGTATAGAGTCAAAGAATGCACACCTGCTCACTCTTGGTAATTAATGCATCGTAGAGCATAAAAAGACGTAGATTGTTTACATTTGATTCTGCCCATGATCAACTCAACATTTCTTCTTAGATTACAGATTACTGTTCTTAAATGATAATGGGCTCACCCAATCAGAGTTTGTTTACTAGGAAAACCTTGATATGATGACATTTATTTTAAATCAGGGCTTGTCCATTTTCAAAAAGCCAAAGGCCCTGGGGCTTGTCCATGAATCTTTTTTTATCTGGGAGCCCTGCGAACGATGGGTTTTGATGCAGGACAAGTGAAATGTTGAAATCTGTTATGTATTTTTCTTGTTCATACCATGTGATGGATAGAGATTTTTTGTAGACGGGTCGAGATTTTGGACAGACTAGTAGAATTTGAGCACAGGTTGACACTTTGAGCAGATGGGTAGAGATTTTGGGCAGACTGGTAGAGATTTTGAGCAGATACGTAGCGATTCAAAACAGATGGGTAGAGATTTTGAGCAGATGGGTAGAGATTTTGAGCAGACGGGTAGAGATTTCAAGCAGATGCGTAGCGTTTCAAAGCAGATGGGTAGAGATTTAAAGCAGACCGGTAGAGATCTTATTCTTAAGCAGACAGGTAAAGATTTGGAGAAGGGACTTTGAGCAGACGGGTATAGAATTTAAGAGATTTTGAGAATATTGTGCTCTGATCAGTTTTTCTCTGGGAGTTTCCTATTTCTCACTGAAGGCTACTGTTATTGATCAGGTACAAGTTATCATATAAGACTTACTCCTTCAGTGATGTAGAGGTTGATCTTGCCATCCTGTACCACGTAAATACAGTTATCTTCATCTCCGATCCTGAACAGGTAACTGCCAGCTGGTACAAACCTTGTCTCCATGTGTCGACATAGCTCCAGGAACAATGGCTTCTCAAAATGACCAAACACCCTGTATACAATCATCAAAACTTTGGAATGAATTCATTTTGTCATACAGTGAACCTTTGAAAGACCACATAGAAAACAATATGTCTCTCAATGAATGGAGGAGATATCATACCTTACCAAAAGAAGATACAAATCTTAAGTCTAACTTAATCTAACTTAAGTTCAGTGCATTTGGGTCTAGTTATTAAGTCAACCTAACTTAAGTTCAGACTCACTATAAAGACCCCTTGTTTATGGTCCCTATAGGGAAGTCTTATTACAAAACCTTCACCAGAGTTTTCTCCCTTACCTGACACTACGCAGCATGTAGAGAACCTCGGACGGTATTCGAGGATCTGCATCATCCATATCAGCCCCTTCTGCTTCGAAAAACGACTTGGGTGGCCCTTTTTTTTCTAACATGGGCTGAGAGGGGTCCTTCTTTAGCCTCAAAATCTTGGTAAACCTGAAATATTATTGCTGATTAATGATGTTGGCTAGTAATTAGTTTTGTCGCATAACTAACCTTTTTTCGATATAACCATTACAAATAGCCCCTAGGGGCAAGCTGAGATTATACCTATTGAAAGCAGAGTTGGGTCTGTGTGCGCTTTAAAGTCATTGCATTGCAGTGTTTATTTGTGTTTCATTATAATTATATGTCATCAATTCTTTACTATTCATTTAACTCCCAAACATGTGCACTTTCATCATTTGTGAAAATAAAAATAATCTAGCGAATAATAATGCTGTTTATAGAGTTATGGTAAGTTTACAGAAAGATATGGTATGAGAAGACGGCCTCTGAAGTAGGATTGCTGTTCAGTTATAGTAGTTGGTTCTTTGTTCTTGGTACAAACTTACTTTTTGGCAAGCAACATCAATTCCTTTTTATTTAAATTGAGTTCACCTCGTCCTTTGGCCAGTTGTCCAGCTGTTCCTATCTTCTTGGAAAAGTTGCTCACCTACATAACAGACAAGAAAAAGTATAAGAGTTAATTCATGGCAAGGCTTAACTCAATATGATGAATGTGATATCCTTATAGAAGGAATGCATTAGATAACTAGGGTTGTTCAATGAAAACTCTCGAGGTACTGGTATATTGTTGTGTGTGACTACCGGTACTTAAGTCTTTTTTTATCCAACTTTGAAATAAAATAATGAACACTTTTTTAATCATTTTTAAAAAAAACTCTAATGAAGTCTTTGCTATCTTAAAGTTAACAGCAACAATCCCGTGTCCTTTATATATAGATGTACTATACTGACTACACGTGTTCTTTATATATAGATGTACTATACTGATTACACGTGTCCTTTATATATAGATGTACCATACTGATTACACGTGTCCTT
>ENA-OREC01001743-OREC01001743.1-marine-metagenome-genome-assembly--contig:-NODE-1743-length-11364-cov-13.899353_pt1 | contig 11364 bp, 7 predicted proteins | sample MGYA00248626_ERZ508543 | MGnify/ENA primary metagenome ERZ508543 (study PRJEB26211, sample SAMN05518279) | marine metagenome | isolation source: Puget Sound, Washington, USA | host: Bankia setacea... | reverse complement strand
GGTCTTAGAAGATCTTAGTTTATAAAACCTAACCTGACAATAGTCTATAAAAACTAACTTGGTAAGAATCTATAAAACCTAACTTGGTAATCAAATAACCATCTCACATTAAGTTGGTACTAGTTGATACTTAAGATAGTCCATGCCACTTATATACTGTTCTCAAATAAAGGTTAACAATAAATTCATAAAAAGCTAAAGCTATTGTACTTACAACGTTCCCCAAAGTTCTAGGAATTCGGGCTCTGCCTCATACAAGGAGGCAGACTCAAACTTGTAGGTAGGTGTGGGAACTATTGAGCTAATGCTGTTGCTTGCCTGGCTGGAGGTGCTGCATACAGATCTTGACCTGTCTGACCACTTGCATGACCTGTCTGATCTATCATAGAATGACAAGTTATCTTCTCGCTGAGTGTTACCATGGTGGGGCTCCTTTTTCAGGTTCGGATTCACCCATTTGTACGGATTTGGCTGGACTGACCTGACCATGTTGCTGGGTCCATTAGCCTCATACCTTTCTTGCCAACATGGTTGTGTTGGATTGTACATCCCTCTGGGGGTGCTATAATCCACACACCATCTGTTGGTACCATAGGCATTAGGTGTGTACTGTTGACAACCTCCTGCTAGGAACCATTTGTTGAATCTCTGATTCTGTTCATTGTACCAACCGTGGTTGCTACCAGGTCTGAAATAAACAAAAAGATAAACTGTCATTAAATACAGTAAACATTTTTGAACTCTTTACTTGTTTGTTCGGAGTTGTTCTTATTTTGTAAATCAACATCCAGATCAGTTAACAACATTTCTACAAGTATGGTTAGCTTAAGTTAAATATTGAATACGCATATGGTGTAGAATTAAATATGCTAAGTGCAACAGTATCAAATAATTAACAAAATTAAGAGTTATCTACAATCCAATTCAGCGTCGAAAATAGTGAAACAGTGATATTGTTGAAAATAAATATGTGTTGAGAGTTAGTTTAGCAACTTTTGTTTCACTTTCTTTGTTGTTTCAAAGAGCATTTAAATACGTTATAAAAATATTTCAGATTTATTACCCCACCCTGTAACACTGTTCATTTCAGTGTGTTTAAAATCAATTATAAACATCTAACAACGTCAAGATACAACATAAAATAAATTTAATTTACTGCATGAAATACTCACGGTTTGTCTCGACAAAATTTGTAAGGCTGTTCCTGGTAATTATTCATAATTCGCTGTTTTTCTATGAGCTCAAAAAAGCGTGACTGTTCAGTTTGTTTCCTATACGGATACTGATGTTGCTAACCAAGCTGTTGCTGGGTCACATGATGACAAACAACCAACCAATCAAAAACTCATCTATAGTGACGTCATATAAAAGACGGTTTAAAGTTCGGCAAGCGCCAAAATCGAATTGATCTTATAATACTGATTATACAAAAAGTGCTTCTTTCTTATGATGTTATCGAATATTTGAAACTGTTGGATTAAAGGCGCTTTCTGTATTCTTTAATGAATTATTCGCACAATTAAAAACTAAATTAAAGGTTCTGATTCTAATGTTGAGGTAACATTTTCATTTTTTAAAGTTATTACTTATGAAACAACTACCTTGCATTAGAGAATAATTTATGTACTAGGATAGCGCTTGAAAACTATAATAACTATGACCAACCAGTGGCGTAGCTAGGCAATTTGAACGTTGTATGGCCGGTGTGTCACGGTGACATAGGGTCTTCCCATAGAAAAAAAGGTGCACAAATGACGCATTTCACAGCATTTTAGGAGCCATAGGAACACAAAACCTTAAGTTTTACCTAGTTTTAATTACATTGTTTTTGTCCAATCATTGTGTATGTTTTACGAAGAATAGAAACGATCAAAGCGATCGCGTTTTCACAAATATGGCATGAACATGACTATCATTATTGTTACAGAACATCACCTGTTCTGGCTTGTTTGAAACAGTGATCTTACAACAAAACACAATTACCAAATAATCAAATCAGAAGAACGTGATGTATAGCTACCAGGGGCAATGTCTCTAAAGCATGCATCCTGACGGTATTTGAAACGATTTGGAACTGCAGAGGACATTTTGGAAACAATGCCTCTAAAGAATGCATTCTGACACTACGATTTGGAACTGCAGACATTATTTCGAAAACAACGTCTCTCAAGCATGCATGCTGACGGTATTTGAAATATTGGGAACTGCAGAGAAAAAAATGAAAACAATATCCTTTAAGCATGCATTGTGACGGGATTTGGAACGATTTGGAACTTCAGAGAAAAAAATGAAAACAAGGACGGTAACTTTTTTTCTGAGACTATTTGAAACGATATTTAAAACTGCAATGAGAAAAAGAGTACTGTTAAATTGTTGGTCATTGTTATCATAGATTACAAGCGCTATCCAAGTACATATTGTGTAATGCAAGGTATTTGTTTCATTAGAAGCAACTTTTAAAGTTTGAAAAAAACACTCAAAATTAGAAACACAACCTTTAAATATATTAATTTATCTGTTATACTTTTGATAAGTGTTTGGCTATTTTGTTTATACATGCATGGTGTTGTTGGTGTCTTTTTATCCCAAACGTGTACCGGTATTGTTATTTTTGTATATAATATAGATCGCTTTACTTCGCAATTAGGTACAACACAGCCATCTTGATTTAAATTGATACTCCCGGTGCATTTAATATAACATCTACATAATACAACATGTTATAAAATAATGATTGGCTTTCATACAAACTTTTTTGTTGACAACATTACAGAAATTAATTTCCACATTCAAACAGGTCTTAGCCGTTTGTATCTGTTTTAACAAACGTTACCGGTTCTAACCACGAGGAGGTCTCCACTAATATAGATGCGTTTTTGTGTGTTTTTATTAAAACGTTTTTTAGTCTTTTATCATTTTTTTCAGGGGGTGGGTATGGGTCTGAGCTATTCCGTGGACCCCGGACCCCCGCTGGACCCGCACATGCATTTTGTTAGGAACGACACAAATCTGTTCCTAAGTTTAAAGGGTTTATACAGGCTGACCTGGTGACGTAGAAAATAAATACTCATATGTTGGTGGAATAAATTGAATATAAAAAATGTCTTAGATTCTAAGAACAGTCAACCCAGGTTCTGCATACAAAACTGACTACTAGACCATTAATTTAGTTCATGGAAATAGTCAAACTCAATAGTTGCAACCGTTGTCCTTTTTACAGATGAGATAGGATTAAAGAATATGTTCCACCGTTGAAGGAAACAAGACTATACACAGAGATTAAGTTCTTTACAAAAGTACAAACAGAAAATACACCATTCATCCTAATATCAACGTTCAGCTTGGATGGATGGACGAGGACGCTATTTTTAGTTGTTTTAGTGGACAATAACGACACAATACCACTTTTCAATGTCACCTATTACCGGATAGTTACATGTGCAAAGACACAAAATGGAGCAAGTGATTTTAGGATGTGCCAGTCGTTGTAAAGCGTCTTTAGCATCATCAACAGTGCGTGTCAATATAAATAGACATTTTTCAACATCTAAATGCCATCAAAGAACGGGGAAGTATTATTTCATCAAGAAAGCACCAAATTTCTACGAGGCAAGTCGAGTTGACAGGAGAAACAGAACGGACGTCCAGCGGATACTTAACATTGGCTTCAAGAAGATCCCATTTGACAGTAAATTCCCTGTGACAGCTAAACACACGGGTCCTCAGGTTCCCGGAGGATCTTATGAAGCTGCGAGACTAACCGCTATTCATGGTAATGAACCAGTGTAGATCTGATTTTATTCAAAAATTTAGTTGTAATCAAAGAGATGACAGTTGTACGTTGGCTTTCTCAAATGACTGTATGTTTGATCGAAAGCGCAGGATTGGGTGTTTGAAAGTAAAAACTGTGGAGTAAGACTTTGTTTAAGTATTCTTAATTTTGAAAGCAACCAATTTTAAGTGTTTTAAATAATTGATGTTTATAGTATGTTTGCAACCTTTACCTCGGATGGCCTGAATAAGTTTTCTTTCCTTTTTTGCAGATGCTCCTTCTACAGGGTATACCAACCTATCTGGAAAGTTTGTCAAAGTGAAACAACTTGAAGCCGAGTTAATCGTACCTGATCTTACAGGTTTTGAGGTAAGTAAATAGTGATGACATGTGTTTTAAGATTTTATACATTTTCAAAGAGGAGACTTGTTTTGTTTCAGTACAACCCATAGAATGGTACTCTAATGTTTTGTTCCTTATTGATAATCGTTTTCCTTATTTATAAATGATTGTGATAGCATTCCAAATGTTTGATTGTTAGAATAAATCATATGTGTAAAGCCTGTTAGCTTTTCGAACTGTTAAAAATTAAATCATTGTTGAGGTAAAGTTGCTTGAAATGAACAGACACAACTTTTCATAAGTGTGATCTTGAACCATTTTCATAACTAATTATATTGTATCTTTCTTTTTCTTTTTAGTTGAAACCCTATGTTCCATACAAAGTAGCGAACGTTGAAGAGCCAAGATTAAAACCTTCTCTATTGTTTGACCTTCTACATGGAGATAAAATCAGAGAAGAAGTGGATAAAGAACTTGCAGAATCAGCCAAAAATAACCCTGACAACATAGCGGAGACGAAATCATAGAAAATGCCTTCAGTGTAACTCATTTGAATGTTTTATTAAATAATACGAGTATCAGGAGTTTTGTTATTTTTCAGCATGGCTGTAAAAATGGCTTTGGAAAATCAAATGTGATAACATAAATCGAAGTGTGAAATCTTGGGAGCTTTTGACAAATCGTATTTTCCCCCAAAATGCACTTGCAGGATATTCCTGAATGACATGATATATAATAATAAGTCTAGTATCTGGCGTGCTGTGCATCAAGAGAATGAAAATGAAAGGGGAGGTAATCCATGCTACACATAGCCAACATTCCTGCTCAGTTTATTTTCCAGTTTGTTGCCCTTTTACTGTATTGTTCATAATGTAATGTGACACAAACCAGATGAGACTGTACAGCATTAAACATCTTGAATCTGACACACACCTTAATTGATATCAGGATAACACATTTATTTTATACAAACTTAATACACATTTTCCGGGCATTGATAAGATTCACACATCTGTGCCTTACTCTCTTGGCAAAAGATAGTAAAAGTGTAGAATTATCACAAATGATTGGTACAAAATAGCAACGAGACAGCTGTCAATACATCACGTCTGTATTAAAATTATTGTGAATTATAGTGTTGGAATGATCTATTCAGTTCTTATAGTCGGTCCATGATTTGATCAGTACTAACGACTTTAATCACAAGGATAAAACTGCGAGAGTGTGGTTACTGCTTAAACACTATCCATTTGTCCCCACCGTTAAGCAAAATGTTCAGCTAAATCAGCCTAAATGTACCTTTTTTACTGGAGAGCAGGTATCCGGGAAATTGAATATGTATTGTATGCTTCATGTCCATTTCACTAGATATTATATTCAGTTGCAAGTGATCTTTATGCATTTTCAACAGAGGAACCAAATGGGTTGTCTTATCTGAAGACCATTCATTGAAACATGTTCAGTATTTAATTTTTTCTATTGATTAATGAAGTTTAGTGCAAATTTATTAGTTTTGGTTAGTTTTTTTAGTTTTTTTTAGCGTTCGACTTTTATCGGTTCTTGCGTGGCCATTCGTTTTTTCATCCCGACACAACGGCCAATAACCTCCGAAGGATTTTCTATCCCAGATTTTATCCATTACATTTATTTTCCTATCTTAATTATCGAGAAAGAGACAGTATTTTCCCTTTAGAATGTTCAGTGCTAAACAAGGGCACTACTGGTACCGTTTTTATAACGTCTTTGGTATAACACGGTTCTTGACTGGGGATTGAACCTGTGACCTCCCGCACTCGAAGCCAGTTTCGGTTAGTCACAAGCTTTATAATCTAATAAAATTCCTGGGTTTGGAGTTTGCATTAGAGTAAACAAAACAAACACCAGCATATGCATGTATTCAATAGTTTTAATAGACAAAATTACATTATTTCATAAATCTTTCTGTATGAAACATGGTAATAGTCACTGTACAAAATGTACACACACATCATGATTTGCACAGTAATATAAACTATGTGATCAGTTACAAAACAATTCAACAATGTTAGCTATGTCTAAAAAATGAAATGAAAATGATGTCGAGCCTGTGCAATGTGGTTTACAGATTATACAAAACTGTCGTACGAAACCTGGAAACCTTGCCAGACTTAACAAAAGTAAAATGACTTAAACACAAGCCATTTGACTAACCTGAAGAAATCACTGTTGCAGGTGCCACAAACTGATAGAAGTTGAATAAGTCCTATTGAAAGTGTTCTAACTGCTTCAAAACATAAACACACTAACAAGTTTTGGCACTTACCCGTTAAGTGTGTAACACGACAGAGACCATTATGCTACAGGGAAATAAGTACTAAGCTACCTGCTGTAACTGGGCCATGCCTGGTGTTCTTGACAAAATCTTAGTTTAAAGTTCTACCCTTTCCAAAATGTTTTCTTACTGATGCTTTAACTCAAGATTTTACAGGACTACAATCACTTACTAACAGTCGGTCTAGTTCAATACTTAGTTTGCATCAGTCAGTAACTTCTAGCGTATCGTCAACTCAGCTGTTTGTAAAATAATACTTTCAGAATAAGTTTGTTCGTTTGGTAGGGTTCAAAGATTATCTACAACAGTATTCCATTTATATAGCCTCGGTCAGATATCATAACCTAACTATTCCTAGCTAACTTAACATCACCAACCCATTGACTTCATATAACTGAGCAGCTTTGTAACATAAATCAGAGGTATAAAAAACTATCCATCTTCAGTAATGTTTTGAAGATATTTGTCCATCAATGATTCTAAACAGTAACTTTTCATCAAGAATTAAAAATACACATATACCTATTGTTCTGAAGGTTGTTTTTATTAAAGGCCCTAGGAACTGCTGTCACACTGTAGGTAGATCAACTGACCAATGGTAGGATAGGAAATCATACTTAGGCGCAAACAGTACTCCTAGGATTATCAATGAAATTAAACCCTCAAACTGTCATGTATAAACCTAACATCACACTTATTCTGCGCAGTATATACACACATTTGTACCAGTTTATAAATAATATTTAGTTCAGCTTGAAATATTACAGCACACAAAAACAGAATGTAATACAATAAACATGAATAACAAAGATTCACACTTTCTCTACACAAAGTAACTTGAATCATCGGCAGCAAGAAAATTATTAACAGGATAGAAATAAAAATTGCTTCACAGAAGTTTTAAAGTAAGAAATAAAACTACAAAGACATGTTGGAAGGTGTAGTTTAAGTGACCTATTCTAGAGATATTTCTAGCATTGTTATGCCTAAATCTAAACATAATACACTCAAAAGACATGTCCTCAATACTTGGATGTCACTTCTTTTTCTGTATTGTAACAGGCTAAGAAATGATCTCTAAAGTGTATAGCAAGTTACTGAACTCTGTTGATGGCATACTTATAACAGCATTAACCAGATACTAATTTTAATTCAATGGAAAACACTCATTTTTTAACGGTGATTTCTGTCAATTTGCACTTGCAAGAAAATTGGTGACTTTCCCATAGACGTCAGGGAGGCTGGTTATGTCAATAAACGAGAGAATAAAATGTCTTATCAAGGTCACATAAGCTACACCACCACAACTTTGTGACATTGTGCACTATTGTTAGTTTGTATGTACATTTATTGTTTTAGCACGGTTTAATTTTTCGATGGTTGTATTTTTATTTTTTTTCGAAACAGATTTTTGATATGTCTAAAAACTAATTTATGTGGAGGTAGTTTCTTACAAGACACTGAAACAGAATGCTGAGTAGAGGTTATTGCAATATTCTGACTATGGATATATGATTAACGATGAAGATGAAACATATCGGTGTCCTTAATCTCTAGTACATTCACAATTCCCTTATTTTTTAAACATTTCATAAGCATTAACAAAACCAATTTGCCATAAAAAAAGAGATTAGATTTTGGAAATATTTGTAATGCTTGGGATATAAACCTAGGTACCGTTTCATTAAGAGTTCTAGGACTGGTATTGCACCTAGGTATGATAACTGACCAATGGTAGAGCAGTATACCATACATGGGTACAATAAGTAAACCTAGGAGTATTGATAAAACAGCACCCTCATGTGTTCTTGATCATTCAGAGATTGTTGTTATGACTACAAGTACGTTGAAGATACAGAAGTTTTAATGTGTGGGAAACCTTTAAACACCAAATTTATCTTCTTTTTTTTAGTTTAAAATACAGTAGTCTCTTCATGTGGAAAACCTTAAAAACTGGTCAAACTTTAATTTCATCATTTTCTTTACAATGAAACATAAGTTTGCAGGTACAACCGTACAGCCTATCCAATCATTTAGTTAACTTGTATAAACAGATTGAGGTTATTGCCACTACATACACAGTTACTAGTTCAGTCTTTAAAAGTTTGTCAGTCGTATCATCCTATACAAGTTTTGTTTATACAACAGCATGAGATCATTAGAATCAATTTTACATGAATCAACTTATTTGGGATCAGACAGAAACACGTGAACCTACAACAATACAGCGTCTTTCTTCGTAGCCTCATTTTTTCTTCCAGCTTTACCTTATTAGATTATATCTTCAACACAAAACTTGAAATATTTCCGACTCACAAATAATTGAATTTTTTGTCTGGGTTTTCAAACTACAATGAACGCATAAAACAATCTCAAAACATAACGGGACACTTTTAGCAGATGACCTGGCACAGCCAAGTTACGGAAATATGCTTGTATTATAAAACAAATCTATCAAACAAGAACAATGAAAATCTAGCTGTACAATATTGCATGATTTCACATATACTACTTTGCTTATCCTTCAACCTTAACAAAGAGCTTGCCCCTGGAGATAAGTTAACATCATTCCATCTTTTGAGCAAAAACAGGACAGACATCATCTCGTTTCTTCAACAGTTATTATCTAACACTTTCATTTTAAATTAATCGCATCTGGATGTGAACAAAAAAATACAAACAATTGAATTCCAAGTGTGAATGTTAACGGAAGTCTTGACAGAAAGGATTATACAGAAACAATTACAATAACATACATAAGACTAAGAGAAAGCAGATAATAGATTAATATAGTAAAGCTGATATGCCTATCACGAGTTCTCAAAACTATTTTCCTAGCTCTAAATCTGCCCTTGGGTTTCAATAGTTTCTATACAAAACAAATTTTGAACATTATAAATAAAATACTCAAAAAAGTATTTTAGATACTGTTTTTCGTTCTGAGTACATGTATGTTAACACAATGAATCAAGAATTGACACAGAAAAAAAAGAGAGATAAAAGAATTGAAACAAGTACAAAGTAAGCAAATCATTTCTGTTTTGTGATAATTAATTAGGTCAATCTCGTTAAGCACGATTTGTAATTGTACAAGTTTATAATCTTTATTTTTGTGCCCTATTTATATAATAATCAACATAAATCTATCAAATTATAAACCTATATAATATCTATGGACTTTACAGAGAAGTTATTCAGCAAGTTTTACAAATAGTTGTCCATCAAATTAAAAGATATGACCAGAAATATAATGAACTATCACTATAGAAACCAATTGTGTTTGTTTATTTTAAAGAAAATTGAACGCCAGTATATTCTATACTATAACCTATCTGATCTATGAATTACGTTTGAACCAAGTGTATCCAATTTATGTCTTATACCGGTTGAGCTTACGATTTTAAATTACTTTTATTTCAAACAAAAAAAATCTCTAAACAGAAAAAAACCCATAACTTTTATAGGTAAAGAAGTGTTTTCAATTGTGGTGCATTGCTAAAAAATACATCTAGCTTTTCACATGACAACTATTTATTGATAAACAAATTGATACATGTCTAAAAAATGTACTTTGCAAGTCAGTAGTACGTGATGCTCTTATTTACCTGCAATAACCTAGTGAACAAAATTTAATCAAAATAGTAACTCAAGGGTGAAAGCAAAAGGGATCGAAGCGCTACTTTTGTATTCTCTCCTTGTAACCATAGATCTATTAAATTTAAAATAAACAATAAGAAAACTGTGGACTGAATCGCTCAGCTGTCAAAACTTATCAATATTAAAGCTGTGTTTTTTTAATAATGGGTCAGGGTCATTCAAAGGTCAAATTCAAAGGGATTAGCTGTCACTGGAAAGATCTTTTAGTGAAAATAGATGTCGTCACAGGGACTATTAACTCAAGCTTCTCCTTCAAACAATCAAGCTAATAATTAACACATACATGTAAGGAATGACTTTAAAGTGAATCTTTAACACCAGAGATGTAGTTAGTCGGTGATCAACAATGAAAAACAAACAAAAAACTCAGATAACATGAAAAGGCAATATTAGTGGTATAAATTTTTGAGGCAAAAAAAAACAACCATAAAAAAAACCGTAATAGAAACATCCAGTTTTCTGCATAGACATAGTTTTAAATAACAGCAATAAAGTCTACTTTTCACATAAATGAGAAAACAAAACAAATCTGTGTGTCTGTGTGGATGATCTTTTAAGAAATAAGAGAGGCTGAACTTGAGGGTTAGCACAGGATTTTATTTCTGTCACAAATCCCCTCATTTGGCCCTCCTTTTTCAAAGAAGAAAAAAACACTAAAAAATCGGAAAACAGAAAAGCTGCCTTTCAGACCATCCGTTTTTGTCTTTGTATTGTTAACATAAAGCTGCCTATCTTGTATTGTTACCCCACCGCGTTTCTCTATTCACTGCACCTGGCAATAATGTTGTCCCGCAATCTTTGTAACTTTCAAATTCCGATCTTGTGTCTATACTTTCTACAAACGCCGTTCAGAAGACGAGACCAGAGCATGTTTGTGTGTCATCTCGTTCCTTTGTTATTTCCATAGCGACTATTTATCACAGCCATAAGATTCGACCACAGGTTGTTTTTTCATCATAACAAGCGAGATTTTTGTGATTTTTCAATCTACACACCCTATAATGCAATCCCTCCTGCATCACAGCATTTGAAATCAAGTTTGTTTTAAAGCACTTCTCCCAATTGTTAAAGACCTAAGTCCAGCTCTGTGTTATTTGAGGAACGTTCTATACAGAGTGTCTGTTTGATTCAAAGTCTTATCCTGCTCCATTAAGAACAACAAATCCCTGAGATTGACTCGCTTAATTCTTGGCCGCAGTGTCTGAAAAATAAAAGAAATTGTTAATATTTGTAAATCAGTTTAACTCACAGGGCACTTATCTATGTGAGTTTCTTGCAAGAG
>ENA-OREC01001742-OREC01001742.1-marine-metagenome-genome-assembly--contig:-NODE-1742-length-11367-cov-11.427812_pt1 | contig 11367 bp, 13 predicted proteins | sample MGYA00248626_ERZ508543 | MGnify/ENA primary metagenome ERZ508543 (study PRJEB26211, sample SAMN05518279) | marine metagenome | isolation source: Puget Sound, Washington, USA | host: Bankia setacea... | reverse complement strand
CTTTGGTTTAAGAGGCTGCTAAAGATGTTTTAAAGTATGTCAACGTTGATTTGTTGTGTATATTGATGTATTTTTGTTTGTTCTTTCCAAATAACTAATGCACGTTGCCGAATACTATTGATTCAACTGATTTTTCGGCCTCTGAACGTTCCGACATAGGTTTGATGTCGTAACTATGCTACGTGGTTTTGAGCTAAATGTGAAGAACCCCGCATTTGGCAAACAGAAAAATAGCTCAAATGCAAATGTTTTCTTTGAAGAACTACCGGGCTAGAACACTTATAATCCTACATGCATGAACATTATGGGACCTTGAGCAAGTTGTTTTAATATTAATGATTTATTCAATCACCATCATAAATCATCATGCAACAGAAGTTTTATCATAGACATGACTGACTTCATTGTAAATCTAAGATAGAAAAAACAACAACAACAAAAGTACTTTAACATAAACCATGCATGGATCAAAATGCAGGCAAAATTAACATCCATTATCATGAATTAAAATCATTTACCGACGATGTTTGGAACAAAAAGGAATACGTTGTCCGCCATGTTGATCGCTTGGTGTCCAGTTACAATATTAAAGTCGAGATACGAAATGACACTGCATCGACAACGTGGAATACACTATTTTTACCAATGACTTGTTTACAATCTGCCAAAATGTGTTCTACTTCCGTAAACTGTTGGCAATCCGAAACCCTAAAAAACGCCGACGCACTGTTGAGATGAAGTCCGATACGAGTTAGCTTTCCTTTCTTAGCATTGCTAATTGGTCGAATATTTATGATACTGAAAATGACAACTGAGCCAGTTAATCTGTCTGATGACGGGCATAATAATGACCGTGATGGTGATGATGATGCGATGGTGATGACGGTGATAGTGATAACAGCGATGTTGATGACAGCAATGTGATGACAACGATGGTGATGATGTGGCAATGAGGAGGAGGGCGGCGATTGCGATAGCGGCATGACGGCGCCGGCGATGACAGCGACGCTGATAACAGCGATGGTGATGGCAGCGATCATAATGATAGCGACGGTGATGATGACGGCGATGGTGACGGCGATGGTGATGAGGATGAAGACGGCGATGGTGGTGATGCCGGCGATGGTGGTGATGCCGGCGATGGTGGTGATGACGGCGATGGTGGTATTGACGGCGATGGTGATGACGGCGATGATGACGGGGAGGATGATGACGGCGAAGGTCATGACGGCGAAGATGATAATGACAGCGCTAGTGATGACAGTAATGATGATGACGGCGATGGTGATGTGAACGGTGATAGTTAGGACGGCAATGGTGATGATGACGGCGACAGCGATGTTGATGATTAGGCGAGGACGGGGATGGTGAGGACGGCGATGAAAACAACGGGAATGGTGACGATGACGACGAAGGTGATGAAGACGGTGATGGTGATGAAGACGACGGTGGTGATGACGGCGATGGTGATGACGGCGATGGTAATGACGGCGATCGTGATGAAAACGACGATGGGGATGATGAAGGCGATGGTGAGGACGGCAATGGTGATGATGACGGCGACAGTGATGATGACGGCGATGGTGATGGTTAGGCGATGACGATGATGACGGGGATGACGGCACTGGTGATGACGAAGCGAATGACGGAGAGGATGATGACGGCGAAGGTGATAATGATAGCGACGGTGATGACGGCGATAGTGATAACAGCAATGGAGATGACGGCGTTTGTGATGACGAAGAGGTAATGATAAGGCGATGAGTATGATGACGGCGATGTTGATGACGACAATGGTGATGATGACGGCGATAGTGATGATGACGGCGATGGTGGGGACGGCGATTGTGATGATTAGGCGATGACGATGATGACTGGGATGGTGAGGACGGCGATGAAAACGACGGGAACAGTGACGATGACGGCGATGGTGATGGCGATTGTGACGATGGGGATTACGTCGATGTTGATTGTGAGAAGATAATGATGATTATAACTATGGTGATGCTAACGGCGATTAATGGCGATGATTACGGTGATGGTGATGATGAGGATGATGACGTCAATGCTGAACATGAAGCGATGCTATTGCTGCATGATTAATGTGATGTTAACGGTGGTGGCGGTAGTGATGTTGGTAACGACAGCGATGTTGATGATGACGGCGATATGATGATGATGACCCTGAGACGGCCTTGATGGTGACGGCGATGGTCTGAATGCGATAGTGACCACTTCTGTTTCAAGATATACTGACGGCGGTGATTGCACATGACATATTTATGAAAATTATCAAAACTCAATTTCATACATTTCATAATTGAAATAAATTTAAAAACATTGGCCAATGACAGTTTAAATGGTATTTATTTCTAATGTCGTTGTATTGGGAACAAATTAATATAAAATGGAATTCAGTTTCTACTAAATGTTGGTTACAACATAAACACAATCTTTCATCTCTGGGGATGCCCTGAATTCTACCAAGCTAACGAATGTGATGAGGTTCTAAATCGTGTTAGTGTTTTTCGTAGAGTATCTCTTTTAATGTTGGATCGATAGCTTTCAAAATCAAAATTCATTTTAAACATTGAATAATATGCCAATTTTGAAGACGAATTAATGTTCTCTCGCCACTCTTGAATATATTGGTCTCTTATACTACATTTTACAACTGGAAACAAGTTTGTTGCATTATCACGATTGTATCATGCACACGTATCGTTTACGAACATGTCATTTCTTATTGAATTATGTTTTCCCTAGTTTTTTTATATTTTATTTATGGAATCTTAATCTACTATGCTCTAAAGGTAGAATCTGGCATTCCAAACCTCGGCATCGATTAAACAGTTTAAAACAGCTCGGACTCTTCGTAGAAAAACCCTTCGCATTTGTGATATTTTGTTATTGTTGACACATCACAAGTTAACACAAAAGCCAGGTTTTCTATGAAGAACTATCTGGTCTGCCAAAAAGGAACTTCACCCTCATCGTTATATAGTTGCCTACCGCGGCCCTTTGTCGTATTAGGCCCTATATTAGAATGCTTGTTTAACAAGTTGGTAGAATTTTATTTTCCAATTTAAGAGTGTGGAGTATGCTCTCCATTTGATTTTTTAAAAATCTGATGAAACATGAATATTGATAATTTACGCTCCAAAAAATTATTGGACGAAAACGTACATGCATAACACAAACAGAGGCACATCTAACGTTTCTATTAAAGTGTGTCGTTTGAGTTGTCTTAGACGCGCTAATACATATTCAAATTAACGGTGTATCTGTCTTAATTATTTTTTCAAATGCATACTTGTATAAACAGCTATGATGGAACAACAGACAACATCATGGCGTATATGATATCATTATACCAAAACTGCAAAATGTGAAATGCACATCATTAAAGGGGAGCAACTGAAACGTTTTCTAATGAAAAACTCAACATGTCCAATCTCGATTTGTCTCGTTCCTCATACGAGACTTTTGCTTGGCGACAGAGATTCTTGATATTCAAAATGGCTGTAATGCAAGATGGAAAATAACAGCGAAAATGTTGCAGAAATCGAGAAATATGCATTTCTTTTAGGTTCTGCAATAAAGAACGAAGACACTGATCAATTTTTTAGCATCTACGATAGCATTTTACCCAACGATATACCTGACAACCAGGTAAAAGTCACTTTTGTTAACACACCTCCATTTCGCCTTGACGTTGAACTCGTGTTGCATTCCACCAATGATTTGACATAAAATTTGAGCATATGGGCACTTTGTCGCGGAAGAATGTTGCCATTGGATCACAGTGTAGTGTATTTTGGAGTACTTAAACAGAATAACTTCGGATTTAGACGTGCCACATGGAAATATTTGATAAAAAATGCTTTCATATCATTTAAGTGGGTGGGGTAATGGCCACAATTTGTGTTTTTGTGCAGTTTTAATGTTGTTGACAGTTTTTAATGACAAACATTTTTAAAATAAGCAACTTGTTTATTGATTACAAGGTGATATTTCAAGGTTTTATTCATGCGAATGTTGTCTTTTGAACTTGGGAAGACTAAGCACAGTGGAAGCTAAATGGGGAAATGGAATGTGTTCACAGAATTTTCCCAACTGTCATTGTTTTAAGTTTATTTGTTCAATTGTGTCACATTCATAAATAACTAGAGAAGTAAGAGTTAGGATTAACTTTCATTGTGAACAAATGATAATACTTTTATTGCTAAAGGGACACCTGTTATGAAAAGAAGTTTGCTATGATACTTAGTGTCATGTTGCAATATCTGTTTTTTTTTCTAGAATGTAGTTGTATTGAACATTAACCATACTACTGTTTAAAAATAAGTGTCATCTAACATTTCCCTATAAAATTTAGTTGTATTGGATACTTATTAACATTATTTTTACCACGGACCTATAAACCATGGATTGGCAACTCCCCGATATCGATAAAACTATAACGAATAATATTTTACCTAGCATTCTTAGCGCACACACAGTAAGTATCTTGAGATTCTACTCGGTTAGTATCGGGGTTTCTGTCAATGTACCGATAGGCTAAAGTCGGTTATTGCCGTTAATTTCCGTATTTGGTCTAAATATGTTGGTTAGATCCCGGTTCCCTTGATCAATACGCAATGACCTGTATATAGCTGTTGTTTTAGTTGCGTAATGTTTTTGACAAACAGACATGTGCAAGTGGAGTTAGGAGATTATACATGACCAAACACACACCCTAAGTATAATTGGTGTCTTCAAATCAACGGGATGAGAGTTTGAGAGTTATCTGAAGTTTGCGTCTCTTTGTCTGCATCTTGCTGATGTTATCGTTGACCGGGTAGAGGCCATAAATCCCCACTACTGGCTGTATAGGCATACTTCACAGCAGGAGCCATTCTGTTTTGTTGATAAAAAATACGAAGGGAATGTTTTATATGATTGCATCTGATGTTTATTGGCCGATATTCTGGGTGGATAAAATTGTCATCTTTATCGATTGAAACACAGTGAAACAAAATCGCGGATGCGCTCAAATGATAAGATCTCGAGGTAATCTCGCATTTCGCGAGCGTTTAGAGTAACTCTGTAGCATAAGAAGGCAGTTGCCAATCCATGGTAAATATAGGTCCGTGTTTTTACCAAGTTTTGAGGGACACCGCACGTACATCCGCCACATTTGATATACATACATGGCTCACATAGCATGTTATTTGGCAGTAATACTTTATGAAAAGTTTTAAATAATAATTTTATTATTGGTTATTTCTTTCTTTTTTAAATTCTTTATACTATTTAATGCATGCTATCTCTTACAGTTAGAGGATATAAAAGACAAAGCTAGACAAGTGTCTGAGTTACCAGACAGGGATTTCAATAACTTGGTATTGCAGGCTCGCACCTTCAGTCTTGCCCCTACAGGTATAACATTATTTACCTTTCACATATTGAAATCCATTGAACCTCACAAAGAGTTATTGTAACAAGTTAAATGAAATAATACTTGCACCTAAATGTTTGAATAATAGTTTGATGAGTGATTAAATAACTAGGACTCGAGGTCTCCATTATGATTTACTGTTTTGAAGTATGAATAACAACCAAATAAATTAGTAAGCATTTCGTTCCAATGAATCATTTCCGTCCCCTACTTGACCTGTGGAGCACAACATAGTTTTCAATTCCAACACTATTCGTCTGTGTGTGGGTGGAGACTTTTAAGAGCCTGCATTTGGGGCTAAAACCAAACACAATATTTTTAACTAACATGTTTTGTCATCACTATAAAGCAAAGGGTTTCTGCATGTTGAGAATTCACCTTTTTATTGCTAACCCTATTGCTAGATTTGTGTGTAGTTCTAATGTGAGTGTTTATAAACAATGTATCCAACTGGTGTGTTTTAAGTCTTGTCCGTATGATCTACACAACCCTTTCTATTTCTTCTCTTTCTTTCTGTTTTAGAAGCTGTAGGTCAGGATAGTTCATCTTTATTTTGTTTTAATTAAAAGATCAAGACTCGTATCAGCCTTTATCAGGTATGCTCATTTTATCATTGTAATGAATAACTTGAAACCATGTCCCATCCAGTGTTCTTGGTGCATGTTTAAAAGTTGATATCAATGCCAATGCATGAAATGTTACTTTTAAATTATTTTTTGGTGAAATTGAACTCTGGAAAGTTTTGTAAAAAAGTTCTATGTACTCTCACCTGTGTCAGAGTGACCCCATTTGCCATTTTAACAAAACAAAAGTCACCTCTCTTTCTCCTAAGTGACATTGCCTCTATGAAGATGTCATTGTTAATTCTTATAATATTGAAACTGCAAATCAAAAAGATGATATGGAACAAGTATATGTATTTATCAATTATCTGATTTATCGATAGACAAATCCAAATGTTCTCTTGCATTTTGCCAGTATGCCACTTCTAATACATACAGGTCTACCAAATATAAAATAAGCACTTTTCAATATTAAGTGTTTGTTACTCAAGCCTGCAGCTTCCCTTTGTATTCCTGTTTTTGTACCATGAACAAAGAACTAGTAAAACATTTTACCAAGAATAGTATTTCTTGATTTCCAAGACATAGTTTATTTCTATACGGTACTTAAACATAGCAAACATGATACTCCGCTTATGTGGAAGATAGATTTAAATAGCAGACATGTAAGTTAACCTTCAGTTGTTTTTATTGAGGAGGATGCAGAGTGAAATTAAATCTATATATTAGCATTCTGTGTAAAAAAATAGTAGCATCCAATTATGATCAAACAATCAATGTTGATGTTTAATCACCCATTGTCTTGTATTTAACGGATGTCTTGACCTTCATCATTATTATTGGCAGTAGCTTCACCATCATCATGACCTAGAAAGTTAAAGTGTATAGTTTTAATGAGAATATTATCTGAATGTTTTATTTGTGATGGTACTTTATTAATGTGACAGCAGTGTAAAATTATAGTTGGGCACATGTATTATACTTTATTTGTATAGAATCATATGAAGCTTTCAGTTAACCAGGTCAGCTGGAGTTAATAGCACTAGGAAGTTAAATGATAGCAAAGCTTCCTTGACAAACAGGTTGAAACATGTATATATGGTTACGTTTTTAAATTAAAAATACTATAAATATTGTTAGGCTATATTAAGATTGTCGTTCAGTATTGTTGCATACAGTCCACACAATGCAGATTTTATCTTGCGCTGACGATTGCGGGGGACAGCAAGCGAACAGTCGGGGTGGTTGTCCGCTAAGCCCTCCGGAGGCAGTCATAGTGATCCGCGGTGGCAGATTATCATATGGTTGCATAATTATATAAGACGCACTTTTTCCCAATAATGTTAGTCTCAATATCAAGGTGTGTCTTCTCCATGATACTGAAATATAGAACCCTTTATTCCAAGTCTAAAATGTCTTAAAATCAAGAAAAATTGCTCACAAACGACGCCAATATGTCCACTATCTTGTTTATTATGTAATGGCGAAATTATTACTAGAGGAAGTAACTGCGTACGTAATGTATTGCAGTTTATAAAATAATAGTTGTAAAAATAGTGTTTATTAATTATTTAAATATACAATTAATATTTGCGTACAAAACATGATTGAATTTTCCGTTTATTTGTTTGCCCATACAACCCTAATGGTCCATAGGCGACTGTCCGCTCAACGCCGTGACATAGAGTGGCTCTTCCCACTCATGAAAAATCGCAGGGTCGGGGGACTTGGAAAAATTTGCACTGTGAGGACTCTACATATATCAATCTGTAGTCATTTATGCCAAGGGAGTACTCAGTGTGTCAGTAAAGTCTCAAACAGGTATCAGCCCCAATTAGGTAGTTTTAATCTAAAGATATAAGTAGTTAGAAAGATTAGTCAGTACACCAGGGAATTTTTTTATTACAATATGACCAAAATGATAAAAACAATATCACAATTGCGAGTTTGTCAGAAGCATTGAACATGTTAAATTAAGTCATTATAGATGAAGAAGAATTATCTATTTACAGCTAGGCACATGAAGTAAAATATTTGTTGTTGTTTTTGTCTGACTTCATATGTAGTTGCTTTAGTTATGGGATATGTCATCTGCCTCGTCTGTGCCTTCAACTGACTTGAATTAAACACACAGATGAAAGTGATAGTTTAGTTCAGAGAAGTTGTTTTATCATCAGAAAAAGCCAGCTAAATATTTTTTCGTAGACATATATTCAATCAATATTAGTTGAGATTTAACTGTAATGTTAGTGACAAATGGCTCCAACATATTAGTAAAAATGCTTGAATACTTTGGAGAAATGTAAACTTATATAATCTTGCATGTTATACTTTTATTGTATTTGGGTCTGGACCAGTGAATATTCGTAGTAATTGTCTGACTTGACTAAATTGGTTCGAAAGGTGACATATAAAACTGCCTCGAGGATATTACAAGTTTTTCTTATCATGACCATAAGCATTGTTTGTTATCAATAAAAAAAGGTTTAAGTTATCACTTTTTTGTTTCTATTCCAGGCGTCACAATGTCTCGTCGTGATGTGAGTAGTAAGTGGGGTGGGCATGGAGACGCCAGCGAAGAGGACGACGGAGTTACGCCCCTTGATTTCTCCAAGGCAACTAGCCGGTCAGATACCTCCAGTATGTATTCCAGTGCCAAAGTCAGCTCGCTGTCAGAATCGGAGAATCGTAGATTTGATGATGACTCGGGTGTGTGCATTTCGAGCAAGGCAACAAATAGTGTTGGAAGTTTAAGTGATGGAAGTGACGATGAGGAGGGCAGGGTATTTGATTACTACCCTCCCCAGGTAAAGATTCGCTCTGGATGTGGAATGAGTTTAGACTATGACGAAGCTCATGAAGTTAAGTCTGATCATTCCTCACAGGAAGTGAATTCACCGCGTAGTGACATATCAGATGGTATTGAACTCACGACATTCACGTCACGCCGTCGTCATGAGGATACGGATGATGATGAACAGTTTACTCGTGATCGCGTCAATTACCAAGATGATTTTCATACGACGGAGGAAAGCGAGGATGAGGACACACCAAATTATCACAAACTTAGTTATAGGGGTAACAGTTATGGTGAAAATGTCCCAACTTTCCAACCAAGGTTCGCCTCTCAAAGACAGTTAAACATTTCCAGCTTACGTTCAACAGAACCAGATGAGCGTATCAGGTTTGGATTGTCAGAGACGGCATCTCAATACAGCAGATATGGGGATTGTTACCCTAAGTCGGAGAAAGTGAAAATTGAGAAGAACAGTTATAAAAAGGATCCTCCATTCGGGAAAGGTCCAGAACAATTACATAAAGTCGGTAGTTCAATAAACCGACTGATTTCTTCAGACATTCCAAGCGATAAAGTGAAGAATATGCCTGAAGGACGTAAACTGGAAGTGCTTCAACCAAAGGAAACTGGTCGCAAAAAGAAGAAAAAGAAATCGTCAAACGGTGAGTCGAACTCTCTGTTCATAGGCACAGATAGAGAATTCTAAGAAAATTGTTTATTATATGAAAGATCTGTTATATTCTAACAGTTTCTTTACATTTTATAGTTGTATGAGTAAAATTATGTTTTTTTGTGTGGAAGTGAACGCTGCAGGTAAGTTCTATGTAAAATTTTATTTAAATGAATATCGTTATTTTGAGGAATGGATCTAGCTTTCTTTATTACAGAACATTTTACAACAATTCAAATATTTATCAAGGCATGTGTAAGTTAGCCAATATTCAGTTTATTTGTTACAAGGTTACTTTAAAAAGCAAAATAATTCAATTTATTGTGTTGAATTGTTTTTCACTGCTTGGTAAGTTTGGGATAGATTGACCGAGAAACACCAGATGTTGTGTACAGGCCACAGAAACGGCTTAACCAGTCATAAAGTGAAAGTTTATATTCTATATTCTCCTGGATTGACGTTTTGTAGAGTTGTAAGTTTTGTGTTTTCAGTTGATATTTTCTTGTAGCGACCTCTCAATTTGGTCATTTAAGTGTTTTTATGCCCCCCTTCGAAAAAGAGAGGGCATATTGCTTTGCACATGTCTGTTGGTCTGTCTGTCGGACTGTAACCTTTTCGTTTCCGATGAATAACTCGAAAACTCCTTGACCAACTTCCTCAAACTTGGTCCACACAACCGCCCTGTGCAGCAGAGGAACCCTATTGATGTTGGGATCTCTACATTAAAGGTCAAGGTTGCCTGGGTCAAATGTGTCAAAAACATTTCCGATCACTACCTCTAGAATGCCTTGACCATCCTCAAACTTGGTCCACACATACATCCAGGGTAGCAGAGGATCCCTATTCATTTTGGGGTCACTAGGTCAAATGTCATTGTCGCTGGGGTCAAATCTGCCAAAACCGTTTAAAGTAACATTTTCAAAAATGAATTTCTTCTTCATACATCTGTGCAACTTATTTTGAACTGACTAATCCAGTTGTACAATTTACAAATCATCTGTGACCAAAAACACTTTTCGGTGCATAATGGTTTACAAATATCTCTTTGTTAGTAATCTGAGGTAAGTTTCAGAAGGTCATTATTTGTTCCATGCATCAAAGTTGACTTAAGCCTGATCCAAATCAGCTGTATCATACATTAAAGTTAATATACACTAATTGTTTTGAACTCTGTTAGGTTGGTCGAATTAAGTCAGAACCATAAAATTGATTGTCATAAAATTCAGTTACACATTATGTTCAAGTTTATTACTTTAGGATTCATGCAATAAAGTCCCAATGAAAATGTCTTGAAAATAAGTAAGAGATTTTACATAGGAAAATGTATGATTCCACAGAGCTTTATTTTGATGATTATTGACTTGGTTGTAAGAGTACTGGAACTTCAATCCTTAAAAAATTTTCTTCAAATGTTGGTGTAAGGGAAGTAACTGTAACTATTGGTATTGAAGATGTCAGATATTGGTTGTCTAAATTGAATTGACATTTATCTTGAAACCATGAGGGGGTGCTGTAATAAATAACAGATATCTTTGCCTGCTTTAAAAAAAAGAATGTGAGAAAATAAAGTAGATTGTAAGAAGTATCATGTAAACAGTGTAATTACCAAATACAAGAAGAATAAGGGATATAACATTGAAATCAAGATTTGAAAAAAATATAATGTCTGCAAGTATAAGATCAGAAAGAAAGCAAGAGGTAAAAAGTATTGAACAATTTATGCTATTTTTACACCTTTTGCCTAGTTTAAATTTGGCAATGTTTGTGTCTGGTATTTACTTTTTGCTTGTTTTAAAGTGTACTGACTTAGCCAAAATGATCCAAACATACACACTGAAGCCGGTTCAAAGAATTCTTCAATTTGCTGATCAATATGCTACCTTTCTTAGTCTGAACA
>ENA-OREC01001741-OREC01001741.1-marine-metagenome-genome-assembly--contig:-NODE-1741-length-11367-cov-12.896014_pt1 | contig 11367 bp, 3 predicted proteins | sample MGYA00248626_ERZ508543 | MGnify/ENA primary metagenome ERZ508543 (study PRJEB26211, sample SAMN05518279) | marine metagenome | isolation source: Puget Sound, Washington, USA | host: Bankia setacea... | reverse complement strand
AACCAGGTCTTGGCATTAACCAGGTCTTGGCATTAACCAGGTCTTAGCATTAACCAGGTCTTGGCATTAACCAGGTCTTGGCATTAACTAGGTCATAATGTTAACCAGGTTTTGCTGTTAACCTGGTCTTGGTTTTAATGTGTCTAATTGTTCATAGATGAAGCACCAGTCATTATAAGTTTTAAGTTCATATCACCCAGTCGTTTATTAACTATATTTGACCAGACTCTCGATATACAATCATTTTCCAATTGAATTTACTGTAACAAATTGCTTCAGTCTTATTTAGTAATTTATGACCTTCAAACATACCTTTAACTGATACTCTGGTTACAGCCATTCCTGCACACTTTAAACAACTTATTTCTATGTGTAACACTCTGCAAGCCAAACAAAAAGTTCAAGGATGTTCGATTGAAAACTACAATTAAGTTTAAGGGATATTAAGCTTTTTAAAATGTCAAGCCTATTTTCCTTGAATTGAAATCCTCGTTCAACTCTAGCTGTCTGTCAGTGTTTAAGTAGCGTTACCTTCTCGATATTATCAAGAATTATATCTGCAAAACACGTACATGTACTCAAGTATCATATTGAGAAATGCACTTGTTCACTCAAAGCATTGTAACCCTGTAATTCTGTAAAATTCACAACGTTCTCTTCATGAAATGTCACCAGAGAAATATTTCATCGGGCAGTTAAAATACTTTATTTAAAATACCAGATATAGTCTGTTTTTCGTTTGCATTGCGTGATTTGTGTCCAGGTGTGAATTTCAGGCAAAGTTTCAAGGTTATCAAGTATTCTCTCAATACTTTGTCATAAAAAAAGCAAAAGAATGAAGTAAAATATAACTGTTTTAAATAAGACACAAGCACAAAAACCTCTTGACAGCTAGAGATTAATTTAGTGCTATACTGTGGCATTATTTCCTACACATTTATTGTGCAACCAGTTGACTTTGGAGACTATTTTTCTACAATTCTCTCTTTAACTTGAGCATTGATAGATTAACTTGAGCATTGATAGATTGTTCAATGATTGATATATGATGATGTCTTTCCTTTTTTTCCCAACCGTGATAGTGCCCCATGCAATGTTCTTATTTAATGGTTTATGGATATGTTTATAATACCTGTGAAGGAGAAAATTAAGGGCTAGTTTGTGGCCACATGAGACAATCCTTTTCGCTAAGCATTTACAATTTTACATGTGTTATGACGTTTGTTTATGATTTATATGTAAATGTTTTTTGGGGTGTATAAATACGTTCGTGAAAAAAATCGCATCAGGGTCAATGTACAGCATCACTTATTACTGTAAACTAAGATCTACTTTTTTTCTCGCTCATTGTTTTTGGATGCCAGATGAGTTAAAGAAAGTTGTTAAAAGTAGTTATTATTATTAAAAAGATCGGTCTTATTTAACTTGCTGTAATCAATTCAATATGCTGGAAATTAAGACCACACCATTTTGTATGATGTTGTTGTTTTCACATCTACGATAGAACTTGCAAAGACCACCATCTTGCACGAACAGTAAAGTTCTGCTAAAAACACTGGTCATATATAAAATTTGTTGTAAATAAACGAAACTCAATCACCTTGATAATACCTGTCTGTAACTGAAAAGTGATGGTCTAAAAATATAATGACTGTTTTCTTAATTTTGAATGTAAATTATGTGAGGAAATTATCGTTGATCTCAAAATGTCCACCAAAATATAAATTATCACAAATATGTGTCCTCGTTTTTTGACAGTTAAAGCTTCTCACCTCTGAAATCAGTTCACCCAGCTTGTCTTGAATATATTTTATTTAAAACATTTATAAAAGGAATGGCCACTCAAACATTTATTTACCACTTTGTACTCAGAAATGAAAGGAACTTGAGGATTGTAAAAACATCTCGGAGGTTACAATTTTAGCCATGTTTGCCTCAGATATGACAAGTTTGTTGTTTTTTTACCTGCTTTTATTTATTAGACAATGTATCTGCTTTCTATAAATTAACATAATGTAAAAATGTGAGGATTATGTGAGAATAAATTGTAAATGTAGGAACACGGTGATGATGATGTGAAACAGAACTTAAACTTTTTTTTGAGCAAGGGAGGAACATTTTCTTTTTTGACCTTTGATTAAACATGGTCCCCACTTATATTTAATCTTCTACAGTCGTATATATTGGCATCTAGTATCATACCTTTAAGATTGTTGCCAGATTCAGTTTTTGGACACTTACCCTTAATTTGCTTTAATTATCAAAGTTTTCCAATACTGGCAATACCTTGTTAAGATATGAACTTACACAACTGTAACCTATACAACCTGCAAAACTAGTAAGGACTCTGATTTACCTCTAAGCACTAATTACATAAAACGTTTGCAATTATTCTGGATCTCATCAACTCTAAAACTCTCTATTCTATCGAAAAGGTAGAAATAGCTTTCGATACAACAATAACAAAATATCTTCAAAATCAGGGTTCTCAGCTGTGTGTTTTTAATACTTAACTTGGTTTAGATTACGTTTTAGCCTTAAGTGTGTGCGTTTATAAGTGTGTGTTCAAGTGTTTTAGTAAAATGGTACCTGATGTAGAGATGGGGGGGCTTTTTTTTTATTTTAGAAAAAAATAGCTTAGAAGAATAGTTGTATATCAAACAAAACCATCTGTAGTTCTCAGCATGGGGTTGTCGTAGATTATTTACGGTACAAGAGAGAGCTACAATATGCTGTGTTTGCATCAAACATTTAAAACAAATCATGCAGTGTCACATGTATCTTACAATAGGCAATAATTTCTAAAGAAAAACTTCAATGGGTTCAAAAGATTCAATGGACTGCGGTATATAACTTCCTGAATTCTGACCGGGAACAAAAAATAGACACATGGTTACGAGATCTCAGGTGACATGTAAAACTATCGAGCTTATTAAAGTATTGATAAGGTATAAAGATAACAATAGCGTTGATAAGATATGCATTTGGAATTTTCCCCCGTTTTGGGAAATCCCCATAGTTCTGTCATGTAACGTAATAATATTCATTCATGGTTTTCGAAATCGCAATCAGTAAGCGCAACAAATGCCTCTAAGTCAAATGTAAACAGATATATAGGTACAACTGTTTAGTGGTCACTTACCTGGAGTACTTAGATGATAAGGTACTTCGATAAGAGTTTTATAACAAAAAAGTTAAATGCAATATCTAATCAGCATATGAATGAAATACATGACAAGATATGTGTTTTGGGATTGATCATTTAAATTGTCAGAAGTTGATCATGTGTGCTCTCACGTGTCTTCAAAATTTTGAAATATATTCTTTTTTTGAAATACATTGTTTTCCTAAAGAGTTATATTAAAGTAACTGTTATTGTAAACAACATTATTTCATTTCTGTAAGAAAGTACGATTTTGATGGTTTCTCTTTAATTTTTATATTTTATTTTATCCACTAAATGCATTTACTTTGGCATCCATTATCCACTACTATCTATAGACATAACAAGACACTTCACTATTTATGTAAATAAACAATTAAACACTGATCGATCTTATTGCATTTTGTCTTACTATTTTGAGACGAAATTTAACACAAGTGTACCTTAAGAATATATACGCTGATTTGACAATGATTGTTTTTTACAGAATGGCTGTCTTTCATGGTATTAAAAATGTACCGGAAGTAGACCTTTAACCTTCAAGTTTTAATCGTTTTGAATGATTGTTATTTTTATTGTTATATTATTTCATTTCAGAGTTGAACGGTTTGTCATGCACCAAACAGTACGATGTTCACTGCGGCATTGCACATACAAGATGGGCAACCCACGGAGAACCAAATGAGGTTAACTGTCATCCACAGAGATCCGGGCCCAAAAATGGTAAATAAACAGTTACTTGGCAACAGTTTTAAAATTACATGAAAATGACAAATTGTGCTTGAAAATGACATAATATGAAAGTTTTACTAGTTTCTTCACTGTAGTCACCCCTGTCTACACTGTGTGTCAATCCGGACACATCAATGAAGTTCTTCTATCTTGCTGTTCAGCTTTGTATACTTGTAAACACTGGCCACATACTTTTCCTCAAGCTCAACCTTTGTAGTATAATAAATGCTCTCTTGTTTGTTACATGCCAACACAGCATTGTAGTATTGCTGGTTTAAATTAAGGTGTCCTGTGGTTAGAACAATAATGAGAAAGATATATATAAATTATATATGAGCAACATCTGTCATCATTTGAACAAAACATCATCATTTTGTGGAAGGAAGCCTGTGAAGGTATTTTCATGAAAACAGACCTTTAGTAACATTATATACTGATAGATATTATTATAAACTGAATGGTTCATATATTGACTGAGTGTAAAACTGGGTGAATGTTTATCAGCCAGCATGAAGGAAGCAATTCAGTTTGCTACCAGTCCCTGTTTCTGACGTGTTATCAATAGGCTCTGGTAACATGCTGCTTGCTTCCTTTTACTGCATGTTAAGTTGAAAAGATTTAATTGATTGTTAATACGGACTGTTAGATATTTACTGGCAAACTTTGTTATCTATGAATAAGTCAATACCAGCTGTCACATTATGCAGACTTTTTTTGTATATATCCGTTCGTTTCATCCACTGTTGGCAATCAATTGCAATATGTAAGCTATTCAATTATATTGCTCTTACTAATTTGTTAATCTTATACCAAAGAGTTTGTGTCTAAGCTACATGGAGTCCAGGAATTCTCTTGTCTGTCTGTTTAATCCTCAGTGATCAAAAATCTTATCAGAATATATTTTCCTATAAATGTGTGCATTGTATTTTGTTAACTAAATGTCTTTTCCTGCATATTCAAGGGTGTAGAGGTTATCAGAAAGATGCCAAAAAGTAGGCTCAGCTGATTACAAAAACAATGTGTGGGGGTGTATGTGAAAGGGTTCTTATTCCTTATTCAATAGTAATGTTTGTTCTTCACTCTTTGATGCTACATAAAATCTGAGACAAGTAAAATCAACAGAATTATGCACTTCCTTTCAATTCCACAGATGTATATATCTGGAAAATTGTAAATTAATTACACACTTCCTAAATCCATTTCCCCCGTCTTTTCCTGCAGAACTTTAAAGAGTTAACATTAAATGTATTGTTTGTGGAGTACAACTTGAGCATTGCATGTGAAAGAGATCTACCTAATCATATCTCTAAAAGCACTTCAAACACTTTTACATCACCCTTCAAACACTTTTGCATCACCCTTCAAACACTTTTGCATCACCCACTAAACACTTTTGCATCACACTTCAAACACTTTTGCATCACCCTTCAAACACTATTGCATTACACTTCAACCACATTTGCATCACACTTCAAACACTTGCATCACACTTCAAACACTTGCATCACCCTTCAAACACTTTTGCATCACACTTCAAACACATTTGCATCACCCTTCAAACTATTTATAATTGTGTGTATTTTCGTATTTTCAGAATTTTTGGTTGTCCACAATGGTATCGTTACAAACTACAAGGACATCAAAGCTTTACTTGTAAGTAAAAGCCTCATTGATTAAAGCCCGATTCTCACTGTTCCAGTTCTGGTCTTTCACTATCAGCTGATCCATGTAGTCCACACAAACTGCCCCCATCCCCAGAACTCTCTGAGACTACTTGTATCTTTCATAATAACGAGATAGATATTTTAGAATTAACCAAAACAAGTGATGTAATTATGTTACACCACTAAATCTCAATCTCAGCTAAGACTGGTTCATGCAAATGATAGGCGTTAAGTATCCCCTTACTGAAGATATTGTTTCAATCTTGTTGTTCAATAAACTTGCACTATTAAGCCCATCAATATAAAGACTACCTTTTTGGGTCCTAAACTAAATGTCAAGTGTATCCAATAGTAAATAATTATCTTATTTGAAAATCCACAGATAAAGAAAGGTTTTGAGTTTGAATCTGAGACCGACACAGAGGTGATTGCCAAGCTTACAAAGCATGTGTACGACACCTACCACCACAACGGTACCTTCAGACAGGTGGTTGAGTTTGTCATCCAACAATTGGTAAGTACATTTTAACAGTGTGAATGTGTGTACTTAGCTTTAAAGCAACTTTACAGTTTTTATTTTAAAGGTACAATCATATTTAAGGTCATCTTTAAAGAGATAGTTTGAAATATATTATATTCATGGTTAATTATGAATAATTACTGCTTTAGGAATACCTAGTTATGTATGAAACCAATAGGGTTCCACAAAGTATACAGCAGTAGTAAATTTAACAAATGTAAGGCTCTTTTGAATCAAACATAGGAGAGAGAAAGTCTTAAACAAAATCTGTATCATGAGTTTGTATATTATACATCTTTCTTACATGTTTTCTCTCATTGGAAAAAAACATCTTTATAATATTTATATTTGTGACGGCGTGAAGGAAGAAATTCTAAGATTGAGTGCTTTGTAACCTCCTTCTGTGTAAGTGCTGTTCTCTCAAACACACCTAAGCTTGGACAAACAGGGCTCAATATTTGGTGTAACCTTTAGTTAAATAAAGATGGTTATTGTATATACCTACCTTTTAACTGCATGTGTACAAACATACTACTATTATAGGGATTACTGTCTTGTATGATATTTTTCATGCCGAAAACACTTCTTTCACATTTACATCATTATATCGGTATTTTGCGGTAATTTGACAACTGCATGTGTCTATACCTATAGCCATGTATCTGTTCCTACTATGTACATGTAATTGTGTTTATACCTTCTATTTAACTGTGTATACACCTTCTATTTAACTATTTATATACCTACTACTATTTAACTTTGTCTCTTCCTACTTCTTTTAAACTGTGTCTATACTTACCAATATTTAACTTTATCTATATTTGCCACTATTTAACTATGTGTATAGCTACTGCTATTTATCTGTGTCTATACCTACTACTATTTAACTGTTTCTGTACCTACTACTATTTAACTGTGTCTATACCTACTACTATTTAACTGTTTCTATACCTACTACTATTTAACTGTTTCTGTACCTACTACTATTTAACTGTTTATATACCTACTACTATTTAACTGTGTCTATACCTACTACTATTTGACTGTGTCTATACCTACTACTATTTAACTGTGTATGTACCTACTACTATTTACCTGTGTCTATACCTACTACTATTTAACTGTGTCTGTACCTACTACTATTTACCTGTGTCTTTACCTACTACTATTTAACTGTGTCTATACCTACTACTATTTAACTGTTTCTATACCTACTACTATTTAACTGTTTCTGTACCTACTACTATTTAACTGTGTCTATACCTACTACTATTTAACTGTTTCTATACCTACTACTATTTAACTGTTTCTATACCTACTACTATTTACCTGTGTCTATACCTACTACTATTTACCTGTGTCTATACCTACTACTATTTACCTGTGTTTATGCCTACTACTATTTACCTGTTTCTATACCTACTACTATTTAACTGTTTCTATACCTACTACTATTTAACTGTGTCTATACCTACTACTATTTAACTGTTTCTATACCTACTACTATTTAACTGTGTCTATACCTACTAATATTTACCTGTTTCTGTACCTACTACTATTTAACTGTTTCTGTACCTACTGCTATTTAACTGTGTCTTTACCTACTACTATTTAACTGTTTCTGTACCTACTGCTATTTAACTGTGTCTTTACCTACTACTATTTAACTGTGTCTGTACCTACTACTGTTTAACTGTATATTAACATTTTTTCAGGAAGGAGCCTTTGCCCTGGCAATCTTGAGCTCTCATTTCCCAGGAGAATGTGTTTGTACAAGGTTTGTAATTTAAAGGTTTTTGTGTTGTCATTTTCTCACAACTACTATATTTTCCTTGCAATCATGTGTTTTATGGTGCTATTCTAAATGCTGCAGCTTAAACAATTGAACAGTAACATAAAATGTTTTATCAAATATTTAAGATGCCACACAATTATTGAATTTTAAAATGCAAATTGCAAAATGTTTCTTTTGAATATTATATACCATTTAATATGATTAATATTTGATTGTATATAGATCTATTAAAATTTCAAGCAACACAGAACAACCATCTGGAAACTAGAAAGGTGCAAATATAGTTATCAGGCTTCCTTTAAAACATATACAATATTTTTTGTAGGGGGGAAACAACGCCAGAAGAAGATGCTGTTGAGTTCTAATTTCACACGGCACTCTTGTCCTTTTTAGTTTATTTTTGTTTATTGTAAACGTTTCTCCTTTATTTCTTACAATAGACGTGGAAGTCCTTTGGTGATTGGTGTAAAGAGCAAGGCAAAGCTTTCCACAGACCACATCCCCGTCTTCTACAGCAAAGGTAGGGTACCAGATTCTAGTAACATGTCATGGTGGAAAGTTTAGAACATTTTTCCCCACCCACTACCTCTTACCTTGAATTCATTCACCTTTTGGTTAAGTTAATAGTTAACATTTAACTAACAACATTTACTTTATATTGGTTACAAATACATATGTTAATAGCTTTCACATGTTCATTATTGGTAGACATGATATTTAATTGTTTATATACGCCATTTCCAATGTTCTCCCATAGATTCCCTTCACATAAGTTGTTATAATAGTGAAACCAAACTAACATGTTATATTGGTTGTATACTCCCTTACTGGTTGTTTTATTACCACATTTTACACAAGGCTAGACTCATCATCTTCCCACAGTCATTTTTAACTTTTACTTGATATTTGTCCACATTTTTGTTGGTCCATCCTCTATGTATGCCATTTTTGCTATGTATATACAATCGAGGGGTAAATGTGAAAAGGTTCTAAGTGCTGTTGAGTAAAGAGGCAGATAGAACCCTGTCACATTCACCACTTGACGGATGATATTATCCATTTTATTGTATACAAACATTGACCGGGCACTTGTGAATACATTACACAGACTGTTGAAATCGGTGGATTAGACTGTCATGTTATAACAACAGAGTATAGAACACGTGTCCATTGTATACACATAGAACACCTATTTTGTTATTGGTCCATGTAATTTATTTGAGAGTATCTGGTGAATGTTCTTATATAATACCACTGTTATATACTGTTATACATAATTGATGTAATATTCTATGTTCATCCCATTCTTTCCTCTAGATCCCAAGAGCGGACTCCGATCAAGTAATGTTTTTTCACTCTTATTGGTGTATAGTATAAACTAATGCATACATGTAATAACACCTTTTGATGCCGATTCCATTATATGTTTTACTTTTTTTCATGCCGCTTTTTAGTCTACGTTTTGCATGTGACCATTTTTAGCGACCGCATGTCCGAACACACGTTTATATGTATCTTGCCCAATGCAGCACAATTAGAATATGCAGGCTGCATTCTATTTAGTTTGAAGTCATTTTTGGGCGCTGACGTTTTTTAATGGTAGATAAATTGAAAATAGCGTGTAACATAGATTAGAGAAAAGAGAATAATCTGTAAATAATTGTTGAAAATTATACGAGCTAGCTGTATTGTTATGATTCAATTCTAAATGCATATAAACAAGAATTTGAACCTGAGATTTAGCTTTAGAAATAACGACAATATATATATATATAAATTATGTAATGTGTAATTTATTTATTGAGATACGCAGCTATGTGATTCTGCTGTCTGTGTCATATGTGTGGTATAAATATACATGTAGATATCTTTTCTATAAAATTGTTTTACTCTATTTCATATCTTAAATATCTTACTTTATACTGTATGATTGAACTTACTTGTGTATTTTACAAGTTTTATAAAGTTTACTATATTTTATTTATATATGTTTTACATGTATTATATTGTTGGCTTATCTTATATTAAATGTATATGATATTTTGATTTATCTTAGGCTTGAAAGACTATAATCACAATGAAGGTATTGATGTGACAAACAAACCTCTAGCATTGACACACTTAACCATTGCAAGGCATTTTAGTGGGCAGTTCTTAAAGTTTAAACTTTTTTTATTTTACAACGATTACAAAACAAGTTATACATTTGATTTTAATCATGCTCGTTGGCACCAATGTTTGCGTTTGGGTGGTCTTTGTGTGGGAGGAAACCCACCTGTCTGACTTGATGACCACATGACCATCTCACATGCCGGGTATTGAACCCAGGTCGCAGTGGTGAGATGCAAGCGCCAACCAAACAGCAATGCTATACTTCCCTTCATTCTTGCAGACAGATTTTAATTTCAAGGTAACAAATTGTCTTTTTAAGAAAACGTTTTTCATTTCGTGCAGCATTTTGAAAGCCGAAAAAGAAAACTTTCAATTATCGATTTGGGCTATTTTTAGCAACACAAGCAAAACACCTGGACATTTGAAAGGTGGAAAAATATTAATTAAACTTCTGTCACGGATGGATAAAAACTTTCTGTTGAGGAAAAACATAGATAAACATCAAAAATCAATTAACTACAACAACAAAAAACTTGTAAACTGCAAACATTTACCTGTAGCAATATTGCTGAATAAGCTGATTTGATGAGGATGATATTTAGTGAACAACGGATGAAATCAATTGAAAAACATTTGATATTGAACATATACAAAATGACACAAGTTTATTTATTTATTTTTACTGTACATAATATACAAAATAACAAAAAGTTGATACATGTACAATAGTGCCTTACAAAGGCTGCCAACAGAAATGCCTTGCAATGGACCTCAGCTGTCAAACTATCATAGCTTCATCGCATATAGCAAAACCAAACAATTTATACGCTTTATTTATCAAACGAAACAAGCTTACTGCAATTTCTGGCTTTTTTTCACACCCTTGTTTTGACAAGTAGTGTTTTTCTGTCAGTGTTGCAGATAACCAGCATCACTTTTGATTGTGACAGACTTGGCTTTCTTACACATTTTTCCTGTTAATTTGGTGTTGTTGGTACAATAGATTTAATGCTTCAAAAGAGTGTGTAACGTACTCAGTAAAAAATTCACCTCGATGCCAGATTATTTTTTTTCGATTCCTTTTTTTTTAAATTTCCTATAGCTTTCATGGTAAATTGGTTAAGATTTTATTTTTTTTCCAAGATAGTTGAGACTTCTTTTTGTATTTTAAGATTGATTTCTATGAGTTTATACACATTTTAATATCTTTGGATGAGTCTTAAACATATCCAGTAACGTTCTTTAACACATAACTAAGTTTGTATGTGCTTTAAAACCTTTTCTTACTTTTCTGAAGTATAACACTAATTGATTACAGTAATTAAAGGTAACTCCTACTTAGTTTTGTCTTTTAATGAAGAAGATAGTCAAGGTGATGTTG
>ENA-OREC01001740-OREC01001740.1-marine-metagenome-genome-assembly--contig:-NODE-1740-length-11371-cov-12.529485_pt1 | contig 11371 bp, 4 predicted proteins | sample MGYA00248626_ERZ508543 | MGnify/ENA primary metagenome ERZ508543 (study PRJEB26211, sample SAMN05518279) | marine metagenome | isolation source: Puget Sound, Washington, USA | host: Bankia setacea... | reverse complement strand
AGGTTTAAAGTTTGCCTTGGATATTCGTTAAATGTGTTGAGTCCTACACAAGTCGCAAATAGCTAGTATTACCAGTGGTATTGTCATTGTCTTTGTATCAGTTACGGTATATTAAATGACAATTATAGCTTACTGTTGCTGGGTATAGATAAACGGAGGACATCATACCCGAGAGCCAGACACTCACCCTCATGTGTATTCATGTATGAACCCCGACGTTGTTTATAGTCCATTGTATATTTCTTAAAAGCAACGCGTCTAACAATATTATATGCAATGCACTAAAGACAAATAACAAGTTTCATGGCGTGTGACCAACATACTCTCACGTTTGCGGAAAGTGACAGAAGACAAAGCTAATTCCTATTTCTTATTCAACCCTTTTCGTATATGTTACCTTTTTCCAGTAGACACATCAACTTTAAATCAATCCAATACATTCTTTCTTAAATCTAATAAATGGCACACTCTAATGAATATAATCTACTGTTCTGGTTCAAAAAGGCATATGACCATAATCTGACACGTTAATGGCTGTGGACAACAGGAAAATACTCACTAGATGATTCACCACCTTCAAACAGTTCGCAGGGAAACTAGGCATCAATTTGTACGAACCATTTATCTAATCGACGCCAAGTCGTGTCATACTTGCTTGGCCAAGATTCAATAATGCTGTTTCTAGATGTCAGGTCGTATTATAAAGAACAATAATGATATTCCAGAAGTCAACTTGACTGCAACCGTAATTGTGTAGAGTACTTCGTGAGACAAAAGATACACCAGACAGAACATAAATGTGGTATCCCACGGCGTTACAAAGTCATTACACTGTTACATACTTGGAATCAAACCTAACCAATAAATGAAACAATCATGCACCAACTATCCAAACCAAAGAGACCAACCGCTGTGCAACAAAAATTGAAAATACAACTCTCTATCAAGACGATTATTTCAGGTAATAGAAAATACACAGATACGATAAATATGTTTAGAAGATTTCGATTTAGATTTTATATGAGATGGGTGGATCTGTCGCTGCTGCTTCCACAATCCAAAGTTCTTAGTCAGCAAATAATTAATTTTACATAAAAGAAGTTACCTAGTAAGCCGTCAGACTAACTTCTACACTTGAGTTATTGCTTCACCTTGTTTTTATTCCGTCTTAACCAGTTTTATGGTTTGCAAAAACTATCTACCGACGGAGCATTCACGTTGTGTTTTTGTTGTTCATACCTAAATTCCTCGAACTACATTGCTACGTAGGATATGTTCCTGTAGCATACTTTTACACGTTTTTGAGAGTCTTTGGCGAAACCCTTATAGTAATGTGTTTAACAGAACTACAAATACATGGACCAGTGTATTGCTCTCCTTTTCCTTATCTGTAATGTATTTCCTACCAAGAACCATACACCCTAATCACAGAGGTCAAAGTCTCGTATAATTTACACACTAGATGTTTACAATGATACTGTCATCAGCACCAAGACACGACAAACAGTATCAGCACCAAGACATGACAAACAATATCAGCACCAAGACATGACAAACAATATCAGCACCAAGACATGACTAACAGTAATATTTGTTCAGCGGTGTATGCGTCCGATTATCTCTTCGCCATACCATGGGTTAGGTCTTGAAACCATACGAGTGTCGCTTTACCTATAGTAGGTCAACTTATCCAAAGGAGTCATTCAACTTTCGACAATAGTTCTATTATGACCACCTGTCGATACCACTCAAGCCTTTACTTCTGTTTCGACAACGCTGATAAAAGTGTATAGCATCAACAATAAAACATACTTTTCAAATAACAGACAATAATCAAGAGGTATTTTATTACATAGACATAGAGACCGAAAGGTAGAACAACGTAAATTTAGAGGTGATATTAACCTGTTAAAATTGACGAATTGCAAACAAGGCCTCGGTCTCGTGGATAACAATTAAACTGACTTTCATCCAAGCAAAACATTCATTGCTTCTTACAGAACAACGAAAGAGTATCGCCGCCCGATTTCTTTTGTTACCACCTACATAATAACAAAGGTAAATAAACTGATCGAAGGTCTGGAGTACTCTTAACAAAATGTCCTTCCAGCAGTACTAAGGAGATTTCACATTACATGTAGTTCTATATATGCTGAAGCAGAAAGTATGTAAATGTTTACAGGTGTAGTATGCGTCATAACAAACATACTATCAAACGTTTTCCAAAACTTAGAGAACCTTTTGTTATCCACTATACATCTTGCTATGCGAAGGCAGCCACCATTACATACACTGATAAATACAACAAAGACGTCTACAACGATAATAGCATCAATACCAATATCATACAAAGGACCCATATTGATGTTCGTCACCTTTATGACATACCCAAAATATCAAATATAACCAGACAAACTGGTAGTCCCATCATATGTCCGTATCATGTAATATCATATAATAAAAAAGTCCTTTACGGTTTCCAACCACTTGCAAAACATTGAACAATGCTTCATGATATATTTGCATCTGCAGCACTGTAAATATACCATTGGGGAATATCCTATCGTGTAAAACTTTAACAATGTTCCCTAAATATGTTGTTTTGCAGGTGCTGTTTGCAGTTTTAACAATCATATCTTGAAACATAGTGCCAACACAATGTTTACATACAGACATAAAGTGAAATACAATACAATACAAACACTCGATATCTAAGTAACAACATTCCAAGAAGCTAATAAAATTGATTATCGGGACAAAAGGATTTGCGTTTCGAATTCCGATCTCATTTTCTTTTGTAGCAATTTTTAAATATGCAGCAGTCCTTTTTGTTCCTATTATTTTATTTTTCAATTAAAGAGGGACTGTTTTGAGACTCCCATTAAAGCCACACTCAAAATACAGATGTACACTACCTCGACATAGTACCAATAAGAAACAGAACAAGTATAATTCTGTTTTCTAAATAGGCCAAATTCGATGCACAGAATATGTACATACAATATGGAACTCTCATAGCAGAATTTCAAATGCGTATGTCGATGACTTGTTGACTTTTAATATCAATGTTACTGTTATCATCGGTAGACGTATGCATCATGTTAAACATGAATGAAAAGCATGTCAATATATCTAAACAACTAAGCTTTCAAATATCATAAACACTACGAGTCGTTGGTTGTATGACCCTCAACAATTTAAAAAGAAACAGCCAGTTCAAGCTATGACGTAATGAAAGATATCGTTGACAAAAAGAATGATACAAACAAATGTAGATTGCAAAAAAATGCCCCCATAAAAGCCAACTAACACACGATAAGTTAATGAAGCACATAACCCAGGTGTCTAATCTTATCGAGAACTAGGTACCTCAATAAACATATTGTAAGGACAATTGACTTCATATCGCAACTTATCGCACTTTTACAAATGATTAATTGATACAGCAACGGTTGTCTTTGGAGACACTTATCAAAATAGATATACTACTTTGTCATAACATCCACGAGTGAGCTAGTACTTTTAACACGTGGCAATGAGTGATATCCTAGTCTCGAAATCAAGAACACCATCATCACAAGGCACCCAAATGAGCCATTATCACCGAAATCAAAACTTTGTTGATGTCGACACGATTACGTAAACAGTAGAACTCCAATTTACTGCAAAACAAACCATATGAACACAATGGCAAACTCAGTACAAATCCACAGAAGGTAACCCGTTATCATTGATATCTAACCAGAACCGAAAGCCAATGACATATGTACCGATAGGAACAAAGGAACACCAATGTGAGTATGGTACCCGTATCGTACTACCGTTTGGCTCTATCAATCAACACGTGTATCCATTCGATGTAATAGATGATATCTGATATGCTACTAACAGTACGGTGGATTGTAGACAATATCAAACAGAGTTCTATTGCAGCTAAATATTGCTTACAGGTGAGAACTTATGTATGTATTTGATGCTGTTATTGTATGCATCTCTCTCATGAAAGGAGTGTTCACAATACACCTCCAATCTACAATTCATGATCGCTCATGACCATTAAGATGCAATTTTCACCTTATATTATATCAAGCCATTTATACGTATATATGAACGGAAACGATAAATGAAATAAAATAGAAATAACAATAGTTCTCATTTTCAGTAGCAGTTTCTTAAAAATAACACTGTTTCGTGTATCTAGGAATGTAAAACCAGAACTCTTTGCCAAACCTATTCAAACCTTGTCTTGGTCAAGTAGTACAGTGATTAGGAATGATATAGCAAACATGATAACAATCTAACTCGCCATGGTAAGCCAGCACGTCTGTGTTATACAACAAGTATCTGATGCTTATCTACAATAAAGCCAGGACGGGAGGAAGTGATCGTAGATATCACCATACCCAACTCTACTAATTAACAATAGTGGATTCACCACGGGTAGCTTTGGAGATCTATACTGCCTATGTCTACATAATGAACATCTGTATTGTACATGCACCTGAGGGATCCTTCCTATCTCCGATCAAGTGAAAAAGAACTTTTACGTTAAAACATATTTGTGTACAGAAACCTATCACCAGATTCATACTTGTTTCATTCATATATTCCAACATACAACTCTTCCTTACAGCTCCAAATATACACTCACCCCACCCCTCCTCAATCCTACAGGTTCGCGTTTTACAACTCCCAGGAATCTGGCAAAAACATTTCATCTAATCAAGGTTTATTGGCTGGCCTGCATTTTTGATGAAAATATAAGGCACCTCGATTAGAAACACGTGAGATAGAGGTAAAAGTACACGGTGAAGTAGAGTCTTTTTATCACCATTTCATGACTGATTATGTCTACCAGCACTAAATGAAATAAAGTGAAACATGTACGGTTGTATATATTGGTGAAATTCATCACGATTGACAACGTCTTATATACATGTTAATGTCCATACAACATTCCATTCGTTCATGATTTGTTTGATCCTGTGCAATTTGCTTTGAAACTGACAACTACGTGGCGTGTGCATGTTTTGCAGCCTGTTCGTGCTCTTTACATATAGAGCTACAGAACAACACAAGAACCGTACCTGTAAGTACAAAGTCCGGTCATAGTATTGCTGAGGAGTAACAGAAATGTGAGTTGACAGATACAGGTACTTATTGTTAATGGTCGGCTTATTTGTGGCATGTTGGCTCGGTCAAGCGAGTATTGAACCGTGTGGCCATCTTGAACCAATTTCCCCCCCCCCCTCCCCTCTCTTTATACGCTCGGTATCTAGGTACAGCGAACACAGACGGTTTGGACGGTGTACCGTTATTAGTATGTATCTAATTTTAATACGAACAACGGTTTAAACCCAATAACAATGTCGTGCGATAACAGTTCTCATAAACATAGTATTCTTGGTCACTCTTTTAACTATATAGTGGGTAAGACGCTGTAACGTTTTTCCTTAAGAATTGCTTTAAGAACCAAAATCAGTATATTGGCTGAAGTAGTTTGGTAGTTGATATTGCCTATGGAATTCTAAAAGTCCTTGATGAATGTTCGATGGCATTAAGTCTTTTGTAAAACTCGAACAGAGTCAATGAGCCAAACTACCGGTCTTAGTCGTTCAAATTGTGTGGCGTATTGAAAGACAATAAATTATATATGCACTACTGTACTTATGTACCAGGATTGGGCGTTAAACCTTTTCTGGTAATAACAGTAAAACGGTTTGATTGACCAATATATCCGAGAGCAATTGTTTCAATGCATACGTACAGTTAGGTTTTGGTAATGATCTACGATTTCAAATACAGACTAGCTGCAAATAGAAGAGATATTACCTATCTTGTTACTAGTACTAACGCTATAGAAGAGCAGAGAAGGCGTTTCCAGAAGCCCACACATAGCAGTAGCAAGAGAAAGAACTGTGTAGCATGCGCTTCTTCCTCTTAGTTCTTAAATATATATATATGCTTCTGGTAGTGAGAGAGAATTTTAAACACAGCTCAACTCAGCATCCGTAGTTTTCATTGGTTTGATTAATATATGAATTAAAAAATCTCACACTCAAATTAGGTGTGGAAAAACACTTTAATCAATCTAGCGGATTTAGGCATCGACACATTTACAGCAATTGTCCTCTAGGAGGATTCTTTACCAAACGTTTAAGCCAACTTATAAACATTTAGACAACTGTAAAACCATCAATAGATGAAAAGATTGTGTAAATAAACGTCTGTAGAAGAGCAATCTTGACAGAAAACACCAATAGAAGCCTCAAATTATCATGTCAATTTATTTATCATTTATCTATCTTATATCTGAGAACTTATCTGTGAAAAAGAACTTTTTTACTTAAAATATGTAGAGGCTCTTTTCTGTTTGTGGAATATCTGTCAAAACTGCTTATTCTACAGAATCGCCGTTCCGTTTCGTTTGACCATATGCGATTATACAACATGAAAATACGGTTACAAAATCTAGATAGAAATAACCATTGATCGATAATATCAATCGACCATTTATAAATGTGTTATGATATCTCTTAAACTCTTTTTTAGAGATATTCTTTTGTCAAATCATATACCTAGTAGATATCTAAATAACAGTTTTAGCTGGTTCGTAAAATTCATAACTAAATTGATAATCAACCGTATTTCCATTGTACAATAAAAATCAGCAATAAAACAGAGCAATAAATGTACAGAAATACAAACTCACCAATTTATATTATAATAACTGGGAATAATTATTTCAAACACTAGCGACGACCTCCGTGTAAGTGTAAATCCCGTCCAAACCAAAAACAGGAATATTTAAAGCTATCACTACAAACAAATATCAATAGTAAACCAGCATCAAATAATGGTCCCAAGTTCTCGAATGTGTGAAAAAATAGTACTAGTCCGGTTCCTCAAGCACAGTCGGCACACTAGTAACTGTACACCTTGGTTCTATACCAATACAGCGGCTCACCAATATAACAAGCTCCCCGAATTTTGAAACACCCGGTACTGTTGGGGAGATAGTTTAAGCTGATTTCAACGAACGGTCTGTTGCTATAGTTACCCATGAGCATTTCCATTATCCAGAAGTTATGTGGAATGATTGGAGAAAAGGAGGAAAGAATGTTTTTCGCGCCCCACACTAAACGCCCCCTCCGTTTTCCCCAACGATGTGCAATACTTTCAATATAGGCAAAATAGTTTTACTCGAATATTTCTATGGTGTTATAGACTTTAGAGAAGCGGGGGATTATGAATTAAGACTTTGTAGTAGGAGCGGTAGACGGGTGCCGTAAACAAGATGGCGGTGTTGGGTATAACGTGTATTGAAGTTGTTTGGTAAAATATCGATTTGTTTTAACGTGGTATATGTAATTCAAGTGTTTTGAGAACCTGCAGAACTTGGCAACCAATACCGTCTAAATCGTTTTGGCAATTATATTTTGAAAAGTGTACGAGTAAATGTGAAGAGATGTTACAACTACGAGAAACAGACTAAAGTGATAAAAGTATAAGGGGCGCGCCAAATAAGAAGCGAGTGCGGTTTAGTTTACTGCTAAAGTTTCTTAGAAGAAGTGATTAGGTTTTACGGCAATGTTTATACATGTATGTTAGTTAATTAACAGCTGATGGATAATTGTATACAGGCATTTGATTTCAAGACAGAATAGGCGCTAATTAATGATTCAAATTAACTAAAGTTTGAAGGATAGGCATTTCAACAAATCAAATGCTAGGAAGGGTGATACGTGTCCTATAGGTAAACAAAATACCTTACACATTAAAAGTAATAAATGTTACAGACAAGCTAATATAATTGATGCGTACATATAACCCCTACGTGAAGCGAGAAAAAACATGTTTGTATAGTCACGAAAACATTAGTTGTTGTTTTGTTATTGTTGTGTTTATTTCACATGAAAATACAATCGATGTAGATCAAATTTTAAACTCGAGACATCCCAGTTAAATATATGTATAAAAGTGGTGTTTTTTTACGAGAATTAGGTTGGTTATAAATAATGGTATATCTGGGTACATAACATTACATTACTGTGCTGCTTTATTGTGTGCCAAAGACCTGCTTCTGCACATGCTCCTACACGTCTCATAAATTCAGCTTCCAGTTTCTATAAGTAATTACATTTCAAGTAGTTAATTGAAATGATATAAATCGATGCAAACTTTATTGTTATTTATGCAGACATTTAATCGTAAGTGTTTTGCAGCTGAGCTATAAAATGTTTCAAAATATGATTAAATATGTGATGAGTTGTGCAGCGGTGGCTCAATAAATACAAAGATGTTTCAAAGAAATGTAAGGAAGGAGTTGTTTGATTTAGAAACGTAGGAATTAAATAATAGATGATGAAACACAGGTACGAAACAAACTTGCCCGCCTTTTTTGTGTGCGGTGAGACAAATCGCAACTTGACATTTAGTATGATGTTTTAATAAACGTCATTTCATACTATACTTGTATGTTGAACTTAGTTTGGTTGCATTAAGCTCAATTGTTAAATCGGTTTGAAAAGTTGATATTTCTCTTGGCTTAATAACTGTGAGGCACATTCAATTTCAAATACAACTTGTTTGGAATCATAAGATACATGTTTGTACTTCATCCAAATGTTTAATGTAAAACCCAGATCATGATATAGTGTCTTCCCTGGAAATATGGACCGTGCATTCAGGAGTAGGATTGAAGTCGCCGAATTCGTATGCAGATTCCAGTGACATTGTGTAATTAATTGAGTTTGTGGCTGTATACTCCACTAATGTTCAATAAGGAAGGCATGTCATGTGATAATATATTGGGGCGTTATTTTTTTTAATCATTATTGGGGGGGGGGGAGAATGAGGGCGTAGTACGAGTTCTAGGATCCATGTGCAGATTCCAGTGACATTGTGCAATTAATTAGACTTGTGGTACTGATCAGTTCTCTTACTTACTATACCACTGTACAACATAATACAGGTACTTGTTGGTTATTATGGTAACTAAATAATTGGAAAAGTGGTATTATGCCTAATATAAGTAGGCAATATATAATCTTGGATAGTATGCTTAGCTGCAATTTGGGCTCATCAGTGTGTGTATGTAGCCAACTCATATAAGAAAGAAACACGTACATCTTAATAACTATGACAAACGTATGTAAATGCTCACGTGATGCTATACTGTCTGCTATATTATTAGTTGTGTACAAGTTAAGGCAAATTTATAATGAAAGTATAATATCTTTATCTTTATATTTTTTATGAGTTATGCCTAAGTAGTAATTCGTTTGAAGCCGTATGACCAAGTGTATAATTATGATGACGTTTAGGGTATAATTATGCTCTAAATCCGTCTTCCAGAAAAGCATAGCTGTTTGCCGAAATGAACCGTTACCGTTGTTTGAAACTGTGCATACTACGTGTGTCATAAGTGGTGTAATACTATGGAAAATGTGAGGGTGCTGCCCGGTCAATTTCGTGTGTAAACATCAGGAACACAGGAATCCAACAAGCAAATATTATCTGGAACCAAGTAATCTAGAGTTAGCCAAATGAGATAAGGGAACACTGCCAGAACTATTATCGGACGGTCGCAAGTCACACTGAGTATTATGTCCATTGTTTGATTTGTAAATTGGGGTAATTAGCCTTTGGTTCTGGTCAGCTCGACATGTACCTTTTATCTGCGTGGTGATTGTGATCTGAATGTCAGCCCTTGTCTGCCAGAAGATGTGAGTAGGCTTGTGTAGTTCGTATTAGTCTGGGTACTTGATAATGCGGTAACCCACAGCGTTAAAATAGCTCGGGATTGTCTGATTCTGCAAATGCTTGCTACATATATATACATTGCTATACCCTACTTCTATGTACTTCAATGCAAACCCTGCGGACTATATGCTATCACTCAAAAGATAAGATTAAATATAAAACTGTCAATTTGAATCATCATTAAGCGATGCCCTCTGTACTTATCTCAAGCAGCAGGACATACCAAGTACATTTTGCTATTGACCAGAACAGTCGACCACAAATCACCAATTATGACACGAAGCTGACCAAAGAATCTCCATAGAGAGCATCGGGTGGGTTCCCAATTTGGCACACTAGTCGATTTGCCTTATAAGTCATTGCTAGAACATATGATGATTTTATTTTAGTAATAACAACATGTGTGAAGACGCGCTTGACATTGTATGTTTTATGACATTGTATTTGCTACATACAACATGTAAATGGCCAGCAAAGACAATTGATAAGACTGTGACATACCAGGAAACATGTAGCAGAAACGTACATATGAATGGTTCTAACTTCACTTAATTCAAGTACTTAACGCAGCTCCTTACTTACTTCGTTTTGCCTGTCTTGATTCTGGTTCGATTGTTTCTTTGATCTATTTAGTATCTCCATTCCTTTCACCGTTCATATATTCAGGTATAATTATGACCACAACGTTTGCTCAATAGTCATACATTGGGGTGTAAACCGAAAACTTGAGGGGCGTGGTAACTTATATGAAGGTTTGGATACCATCACATATGTGGTTCTTGCATTAAGATATGGTATGTTGTTTAACGGTACTTATGCGGTTTGCAAATAGATCATATTGTTTCCAACATAAATGCCTACACTCCAAACGCCTTCTGCTAATGAAACATGTAAAATAAGCCAGCAATGGCAACGTTTTGTCTACACTATTGAGAAACCCGTCCGTTTACATATATGTGGAGTTCGATGGTAGAAATCACTGTACTATTTGCAAAGCTTATGCGACCGTGATTTCGATTACACATTATACTCAATTCATGCACGTGCAACTCATGTTTGTGTACGCTCAGTTAACGGTCTACGTCAAAATAAGAACTGGAGGAAAATATATTGTGTTTGAGTATTTAGTCGCACTAATCTTTAATTGTTTGTCAATTCAAGTACTAAACTGAATTACTAATAAGGAAACAAATTCACAAGTCACAATTAATCACGTATTGACTTGTACTGCACTTAATACCATTGCGTATACATATTGTTTCCAAAATAAAATGTCGTATTGAATTGTATCCTAATCAAATAATAATTAAGACCAACATATCTTAGTTCGAACACGGGAGAATCTGTATATTTCGAAAGTGTAAGATTAACTTTAGAAAACTGTAAGAGCTCGTGTAAGGGTTTTAAAGCTAGAAACATGGAATGTTCTAGGCGATATAAGTCAAATCGATCGGTTGGCACTGTAGTATGATGTCACCTGTATTCCAGCTTCCAGTATTGTCTATACACGAAGTTGTGTTTTAACTACATAAGCATTAGTTCTAAGCATTAGTTCTAAGCATTAGTTCTAAGCATTAGTTCTAAGCATTAGTTCTAAGCATTAGTT
>ENA-OREC01001739-OREC01001739.1-marine-metagenome-genome-assembly--contig:-NODE-1739-length-11372-cov-12.359363_pt1 | contig 11372 bp, 8 predicted proteins | sample MGYA00248626_ERZ508543 | MGnify/ENA primary metagenome ERZ508543 (study PRJEB26211, sample SAMN05518279) | marine metagenome | isolation source: Puget Sound, Washington, USA | host: Bankia setacea... | reverse complement strand
TGTTAGTGATATTTTAGTTCAGATTCTTCCAAAAGCATCAAATTTGGTCCAGAGCTCGCCCATGTCATACTGTTTGGATGTTTAAGTTTTCTACCTGTAATTTACATCCAACTGGATGGCGGCCGTGTTGGATTTTACTGGTCTGACTTGACCTCAGATGATTAAAACAACATCTTAATTGAATTCCCCGACCATGAACACCCCTCAAATGGGTACCATTCATGAGTCTCTCCCTTTACGTTTTATACCTGTGAATAACATCCAACCGGATGGCGGCCATTGTGCAAAATCCAAAATGGCGGCCCCACCGGGCGCCCGTCTTGGCGACTGGCAAACATGTAAACCCGATGGCATTGTCGACCTTTTCAGAGTGGGTCAATGTGTTCGAGTTGGTGTCCTCACGCCTCCTATTGGTGTTCACATGATTGTTAAGTGAAGAGTGTTATAAACATTGCAAATCTGCTGGTTAAAGGCTGTAAGCAGTTTGAAGAGGATCATTACTAAGGCTCTCCATGTTCAGAGTTTAAGAACACTGACAGATGAGGTTTAAACCAATTAATTCATGAAGACTTTTCCAAAATTGTTAAGGATTATGCACGCTAAATTGTATGTGACTGTTAAAGTAGAATATTTGTTTAGCGTTCGACTTTTATCGGTTCTGCGTGGTCATTCGTTTTTTTCATCCCCGACTTCGAAAGGATTTTCTATCCCAGATATTATCCATTACAATTATTTTCCTATCTTAATTCTTGAGAAAGAGCCAGTATTAAATTAGATTGATTTAGAGTCTGTAATAAGCATATGTTAACATGTTCTCTCCTTAATCTAAAATATTTGGTATTTTTCTTTTTACGAAATTAGTTTCTTGTTTAATGGCATACACAATATTGGAGTTTAACCAATTTGGTGAAGTAGACATCTCAAGTATTTTTTTTCCTCAGGGCCATGTTTTGTGAGAACAGATGTAAACCAATCAAGGAATATATCATAACCTTCATCAGGATGGTCATAAGAACTCACTACTGACCATGGTTGCACTATCAATTTCAGCAAACAATGATGTTCCTAGAAGTTTTTGAATGCCCTATATTGGATGAAGGTGTGGGTTTGAGTTTTAAAATAACAGTGCTCTACTTTTCTTGCTTTGAAAACTGGATAATGATCACAGTCTGCATAGCTAGGAATATTAACCTCGGCCATACTGCCAGGTGAGTGTTTAAATACATGGTCTATTAAAGTTTCACATTTTGTCAGTTATATTGGTTGGTCTATTTACAATTTGTGAGAAATTGAACTCCCCTATAAGTCTCGACTGTATAAGTAGTTGAACTGTAGCTAGATTTAAGCAGATCAAAAGGGGTTCATCTTATTAATAAACAAAGCCATTTTCTTCTTTAGAATATTTATTCACACAAATCATTTTCTGTATGATCACTACCGTGAATTTGAGTTAGCTCCCTTATTGATAGATAGTTCTATTATACCTATAAATGTATAGTGAAGTCATACAACAGTTGGTTTCTTAGATGTAAAGGACAAGTCAGTTTATAATTAGGTTCATGTAAACATAAGGTTAGATTTTCCTATTAACATCTGAACATTTATACGTGTTTATATGTGTGTGTGTTTGCCATTCAGAATGCACATGTTTATCTAACAGAAAAAATGAGAGTTTTTATTATACATTTATAACATAATGAAATACTCATGTAATGTTACTGAGTTGTCCATCAAACTAAAGATATGTACACAAGTATGAAAGATGTACTCTCCAACATTTAAATGCTAGAGTAACAACCGGAATGCTGTGAAATGCCATTATTAGTTTCCCTAAAACGGTAATTCAACAGTAGCCCCCAGACATTCTCAAGGACATATCAGGCAGCAGTTATGTTCTTTGACATCAAACTTCTTGTTTATCAGCTGATCTATGAAATACACAAAAAGTAACGCCCAATGGAAAAATAAAGAAATCTAATAACACAAGTAACAAGACCTCCCTTTAAAGGTGGTAATTCTAATCTTGAGATTAATATTTTTCAAAATTTAAAAGTTGCTATCGTGTCTGTTAAATTGTTGGTCATTGTTATTAAAGTTTTCAAGTTTCCTAGTACATATTGTTTAATGCAAGGCAGTTGTTTCTTTTGTAGCGGCATTTTAAATTTGAAAAATATTTACCTCAAAATTAGAAGGACAACCTTTAAATACCCAAACTGACAAGCACTGCGATACAAATCACAATAATCGCCAATCTGACATGTAGGGTCAATTGTGTAAAAAAAATGTGTGCAGGCTCAATTCTCAATTTACCATTTTAAACAGTTGTTTGCACGCTAAATAACCCATTTATATAAAGATTGACTTAGAGTTGTGGACATGTGTGATGAATTTGACCTTTGAACTGTTCTATGTACAAAAATCAAACAAAATAAACACCCCAACAAATGCATACTTCTTCAACTAAATATCACTTAATAATATCAGTAAATCTAATATCATTTGTAAATACAACACCAATAAAAACCACACAGTATAAACCATCCAATAATATACATAATTTATTTGAGTTTAGAGAAATTGCGCAAAATCATACTAATCAAATTAACGTAAAGCAATTAATGTTATATACTTTATACCAATCTAATGCATTTAAAATAAAATACAAATGGTACTTACAGGTAGATCCTAAATTACATGTTAATACTAATTATAAATGAGCTATTTTAAAATCTATGAAAAATGTATATATAATGTAGTTCCACATTCCAAACAATACCAGTGGGTAAGCACCTTTAAAGGTTCACATATTCAGAATGTATATGAAATAATATAACAAACATGTAATACTGAAAAACGTATATGAAATGCTGAGAGTATCACTACAAACTCAAACTCATTAAATATCAGAATACTTTACACAAGAAAACTTTGGTACACCAATGTAGCTGGGAAAAAAAGGTTTCAAACAAAAAGTAAGCAGTAACAACAGCAACAACAACATCATTAACACCAACAACAACAACAAGAACTGTAGCTGAGATCTTAATGTTGACTTTTCTACAATTAATAAGTTAGTGTAATGTTATTTATTTTCATTGGCATCAAATGTTGTGTGTTTTAAATATAAATGTATAAAGGTGATTTTATTTTAAATTTGACAATTCTTAAATACCATACCCATCTGCATTAGTTAATGCATATTGGTTGGCTTTAAAATATTTGGTTCATGTGGCGAACAAAATCAACTAAATTGAATGACTCATGAATAATAACATGACAGCATTAAATTGTTCTGATAATATTTATACTCAATATAATATATAATTTAAAAAAATAAAAAAATAAAAAAAACAGGGCGCTATTTTATTAAAATACTTACGCAAAGCCTAAACTTACGCAAACAATTTTTCAGCTTGAATAAAATCAACATCCATAAATGGAACTTTATTTTACACATATTTCGTTCTTATCAAATTGAAAGCTGTTTTACCCTTTTTTGGAGAGAAGAAGTATTTCAGAATAAGTAAAATCACCCTTAATTGTGTACATGTGTGTTTTGTGCTTTATTAAAAGAGTTTCCTGGACATCTTTTGACCAAGGTTGTACACGACCAATAAATAACTGAGATTAGTGTCCAACATATTTTTTCGCCCAATCAGAAAGCTGTATTTTTTTAAAAATTGAATTTCTATTCCATGAAGACAGCCAAGATACCGGTGTATGGAAATATTACGGTACATGGAAATATTGCGCTGTCTGTCTATAAAATAGATTATACTCTAAGACGCTTTAATACAATACATTTGTTCAGTACGTATCTTTGGTACTCCTATTACAAAGAGAAATACAATATTCAAACCTTTTCTGACTTTTACAATAATGTATTATCCGCTTTCTTAACTAAACTATAAATGTTTATAAAAGTTTGTTTTTGTTTTTATTAAAGCATCTAAAACCATTTGTCTAAACTATGTGTACTAGGATATATGTACAAATCAGGATTATAGTTTTGTGGTCATTTCATACACAGACAGTTAAACCCGTGTACATAACATATCCCCTACTAACATAGCATTTAAACCGTCTGCTGTAGCTTTGAATCTGCTGTAATTTTGCGTCTGCTGTTTCCTGCCATTTACAATTTTGATGTCGTAGATCGACTGACACGAGCGTGAATATTCCCAGATGGCTTATCCACTGCCTGATAGACCTGCATATATAGGAGTACTCACATACAGCAAGCTTACGTAAATAGAGCCCTTCAACTAAGAACACTACTTGTAGTTTGTAAGTCTTACATTGGCATTTATATAATTACAATGAAGAAATAAATTAAATAAAAGAAAATTGCAAGATTCCAATGCTCAACTGTTATTATCAAAGTGTTGTGGTTTTGTTTTCTTACATTTGTCAAGGTCATTTAAGGTCACAGTTAAAGTTTCTATCTCACTAAACACATAATATGAAAAGTCAAGTTCAGAAACTTACTTCATTGTTTTCACATCCACTGAATTCTAGTTTTGGAAATCTTGAAAAGTCTACATCAAAATAGTGTTTGTTGGGAAGATTTATGTCTACTGACTCAATCTGAAATAAATAACACTAATGTTTATGAGCAATTTAAGTTGTAAAGATATACAGATTTATTTGTAAATTCAAGCGATATCCAAAATGTTTGAAATAAAGGTCACGGTGACCTTGACCTCTTACATGATGACCTAAAATCAATATAGGTCATGTACTAGTGATTGGACCAACTTCTTCAAAGAAGCCCATAATGATCCGGGTTGAGGGTGTGTATTAGGGGAGTGGAGTTATTCAGGGAATATTATGTTAATACAAAATATTGATTCCACAATAACCAGCCATAATACCTGTGGAACGCGTGCAAGAGCAGCCTTTGCTGTAATGTACAAGGTGTTCTGTACAGATGCTGAGTACACACCTACATCTGGTGGTCCAGCAAACTTCTCCAGTACCGCTTGTTTAACCATCTCCCTGAAAATGATATGACATGTATGGGCATATAGAAAATATCAAATATCATCATCTCAATCTCGGATCATGAATTTTTGTGGGCAAGACATTTCGTCGTTTTGCTTAAAACAACTAATTTTGTGGACATATAAATGTGTGGATTTTGGTGTGAATTTATGTGCATAGTAACAGGATTTAAAGTTATTTGCCAGTCAAATTCTTGGTACAGCTGACCAATGTGGTAATTTTATCCTTTAAAAAATCATAATTCCATGAAATAAACATGTTACGGTTGAATGAACTCATACCAAGCTTTATCAAAACAGAAGCCTTGAGTGGTACTGTAAACCCAGTCTGCCGTCACCACAGTCGATAAAATCCTATCATTGGTGTTTGGTAGAGTTCTATACTCGTCGTTGATAAACTTATAGAATGCAGACTGCGTGGTCTTCAGCACCCGCAGATCTCTGATACCTGACGTCAATTTGGGTTCATCTGTAATTTTCAAGACCATACGTACAGTTCAAACGAAAAGTATGAGTAAAGTTGTCTCTACTCAAAGTCACTTTAACCTATGATACTAAGTAATATAGTGCACAGAAAGATAACATATGTTTACAAACACTGGATGTGTGGCAGAAGTCAATGATCAATAGAAAATGAAATAATGTATTATAGATATACATGTTTATATATAAAAAATTGTACATTGTGAGCAGTTACAATTTTTAGTTAACCTTTTTAGCCAAACGTGAAAACGTGCTTTAGCCAAAATATTTACTGTATATAAACTAACAATTTAACAGACACAATTCTCTCATAAAGTTCAGTCTTTTTATTTTATATATTGACTTTGTAGTGACTATGTATATTTTAATTTTCATGTGTGTTAAATTGAATTAATTATTTGATAAATTGTTAAACTGTTAGTCATTGTTATTATAGTTTCCAAGCGCTATCCTAGTACATGTACATTGTTTAATGCCAGGGATTTGTTTTATTTGCAGCAACTTTTCAAATTTGAAAAAATTTACCTCGAAATAAATATGACAACCTTTAAGTAGATTGAATCACAATGATCTAGTTTAAATCAAGCAAGCATAGAAAACACCCGTACACTGTGATTAGGGCACAAACATTTCCCTTGTCCTAGGCACAAACATTTCCTCTGTCCTAGGCACAAACATTTCCCTTGTCATATAGCACTGACGCGTGAATAAACACCCATACACTGTGATTAGGGCACAAACATTTCCCTTGTCATATAGCACTGACGAGTGAATAAACACCCATACACTGTGATTAGGGCACAAGCATTTCCCTTGTCCTAGGCACAAACATTTCCCTTGTCCTAGGCACAAACATTTCCCTTGTCCTATAGCACTGACAAGTGTATACTTAGATGAGTGGATATGTGGAAATCTGTAATGCAATTTTCTAGTTTTTACCATACTATTTGAGCAGGATGAGTAGAGATTATAAGAATTGTTTGTGCCCTTGTGATAGAACCTACCATGTTTCTTCTGTGTCACCTGGCAAACACGTGAGCAGTCCAAGATGTGCTGGAAGGCATGGTGGTGTCCTGCTCCTTCCTGAAAAGCAACAAACAAACCAAAAGTTCACACAAATTAGTAGGAAATATGTATATCTTATGGGTGACTGGACACCAGATGACCCAACATATAAATATGCTTACTGTTGCCTTTAAATTATATTCTTTGTGTGATTAAAGTTTAGTGATGCTCAAAACCCAATTGATTTTAAGAAATATAAGCTTTCCTTTTTTGGGGTGGTGGGGGGGATTCGGTCATACGAGCACTTTGCAACGATCACATGATTGCTAAATAAAGATGAAAACAAAATGGCAGTCTCCAGCATTGAATATTGAAGAGGTAGTGTAGTATAGGCTGTATCCTCAGTTTAATCATTGAATACTGTATGAAACAAGTAAAAAAGAACATTTTGTGAAAATGGTAAACTGACTAATCTCTATCTGCATATTTAGGTAGATATTAGAAATTCAACAAACATAGAAATTAAGTAAACAATCACACGGGATGTAACGTGATGAATCCACAATGTCATGTGATGATCCGGACAAAAATAAACATGATATTTTTTTACTTTTGAACGGGGTAAAATTTGTGATAGAAAATATAGCAAAAACAGTATTCTTTCAACGTTTTAATGTCTTGAAAATATAGCAAAAACAGTATTCTTTCAACGTTTTAATGTCTTGAAAATATAGCAAAAACAGTATTCTTTCTACGTTTTTATGTCTTGAAATCTGTCAGTGGTCACATTTCAATGACACACATAAAAATCTAACACTGTCTTGAAATCATTTTTTTTTAAGCCAGTTGGTAACCGGGAGCACAGTTGCTTCTAAAGATCACGCTTTTTCTCATTAGAATGGTGGTTTAAATGGGATTCTACCACACCCACTTTGTTTTATCAATTTTGATTGGAAGATGTGACAAGATATGCAAATAATGTTTACCAGTATACATGTACCATCAAGCTGAGTCATGGCTTGTAAACAGCAAAAAAGTAACCAAACAAGGCAGTCCAAAGGATGGCTATATCCACCGCTGTTGTTTTTTTAGAACATTTTATTTGTCTGACCTTTAAATGTCTTGTGTGACCTTGACCTTTAAGGTATGGATATGGGTCAAGGTCACTTCACGTCGTCTCAATGGGGACAACATTTGTACCAAGTTAGATGGTAATCCACCAATGCATACTTAAGTTATAGCACGGACACGAGCATGTGTACTCTGACCGTTAAATGTCTTGTGTGACCTTGACCTTTGAGGTATGGATCCAGGTCATGGTCACTGCACATCATCTAAATGAGGACAACATTTGTACCAAGTTAGATGGTAATCCATCAATGCGGTACATTGTAGAGCGGACACGAAATGTTACTGACGGACAAACGGACTGTCGGACTGACAAAGTGCATTCCTATAATCCACTCCCCACTCCGTGTGGGTTGTGGCATTAAAATAGGACATTAAAATAGGATTAACTGCCATGTTACATGTATTTTGATATTTACAACCCTGTATATGCAGTTTTTAATAATCACAAAAACACCTCTGACTACGCCATGGTTATTAAAAATATTTGCGACTACATGTATTAGAAATACAAATATCAAAACTACAAAGATGGTTCACAGTTTATAAAGATATACTTAGACTCGCATTGGATGTTTGTTGTCTGGCTTATTATGTGTCAATTATTATTTGATAATTGTTTGAAATTCCAATGTCTTTACTTGCAGATAATAAAACTCTCATAAGCACTAGTAACACTCAATTAACTGTACCAGCACCATCGCTACTTAGACCAGCATGGGTTCTAAAGAAAATGGTCTAATTTGTTAGGTGGTCTTATTCCTGAATTATTTGTAGTATGGTCATTACAGTTTAGAAACAGTTGTCATGCACAAGGCTAGCCCGAAAAGATCTAGGTCGCTGCTTCGACGGTCAGTTGTCATGCACAAGGCTAGCCCAAAAAGATCTCGGTCGCTGCTTGGACGGTTGGATGAACAGATGGAAATTATCAATACACATAAAGCCCTAGTAGCTTATGCAAACAATTTTGATCAACTTACCATGGTCATCCGTTTCCATGGCAACTCCTCAACTGAGATTCTTGTAGCAACAACATGAGGATACTTCTTTAGGAAATGGTTGCTAAGTAACAAGGCAAAGGTTTCAACATTTTTCACCTGAAAGAAACAAAATGAACATTGTTCAAATCTAAATAAGCTGCAAACTTACTAAAGCTATTAGTATTCTGTTTTAGGATTGTTTTGGTGTTGATTTGACTGTTTACAATATATACTCCAACTTACTAACTTATCCTTCTTTGAATACCTTTATCTTAAACTCATGAATCAAATTTCTCTTTTTTTTTGCAAATTCTGGACTGGTTCATAAATCTGTAATGGTCAGCAGTATCATCTACAGACATGTCTATTAATTGCCGTCTTTTGTTAAAAGGGTCTTAACCGTAAAACACATTGTAATAATAATTATAATAATAATAATAATAAAAAGAAATAAAATAATAATATTTATAATAAAAAGTTTTTTTAATAAAAGTAATACATGTAGCATTTTATAATAGTGATAATAAAACAGACTTTATTGACTTCCATGTCTACATTACACCTGAGCAAAAAAAGGTTGCTTACTCCGTGCTGTTTGGCCAAGATGTAGACTGTATTCTTCTGTGAGTCTGTAGCAATAACATCAGCATTGTCCTCGAAGATGTAATCTCTATGATTGTTTAACGTGAGAGCTGTGCAAACCTCTAGCTCCTGTTTGTACAAAGAACAACTCAACGTGAGACAGCATCATCTTTATAACTCCACTTTGCATGATATCGTTTCAGGTATAGTAAATATAAGTGGTGCACTAGAACACTGAACTGAAACTCTAAAATACATCATGTAGCCGGCTGAAATCTTTTGGGGGTGGGGAGAGATGAATTTGATTATGATATTACATGTGTAAGATATTACAGAGATTCCTCCCATTGCGTACGCATGAATCCCCTAAGATTGAATGCACCAGACCGTGTAATTAGAAAAATCACTATTTTTTAATAATTATGCCAGCCACGCTTCCTGGGATATATCTGTTTTCCGTTTTCTTTTTCTCTGTGCGTTGTTTTCAATACATTCATTAAGTATCTGTGATTATACTTATAACACATGTATATATGTACAGTTAATTACCTGAGTACAGACTGCCTATTGTATTGTAAGAAAAAACTCTTGAAACTCCTATTACAGACAGAATAAACAAGGTTGTAAACAAATGTAATTGTATAAAATAATACTATAGGTAAACATTGAGCATTGAGTAGCGAAGTCAAGTGTAATTTTAGACTCTACCTTGAAGATGGACAGACAGGTGTTAAAACCAATTTAAAGTACTGTATAATTATGAGAAACTACCATTTATAATTGTCTATACGCAGGAGTACCCTATAACACTGCCTGTGTTTGGAGCAGGCCAAATGTCAAGGCTCAACGCTCGCTGTACACCTTCATTAAAAGAAATGCTGCTGGTTGGAAGAGTTACTATAACATGAGATATGTAGTGAATTGTTACAACAGAATTCCATGTAAACAAATCAAGTACCAGTAGGTTTTTAACATCACACCATACCTTGACAAAATGCTTGGATTGTCCTTTTTTCACATAGAGCAACTTCACGTAATTTTTGCCATAGTCTGACACTGTAATATCTGTTCTCACATTGTCTCCACTCATCTTGGTGTAAACTTACAGGTAGATACACACAGCAGTGAGACTATTCTCAACAATAGACTTGTGCTGAAAGAAGAAGAAGAATAAACTTGAAATACATAAATACATGCAGCGTATGAACATAATCATAATCTACTTGTCCTGCTTCTGATGGAGTATGGTTAAATGTCAAAATTTCAACTTGTCTTGCATCCTAAAACCTCTTGTAGAAGACTGTGAGGTAGGCAGGCAGGCAGATGCATGGACAAACATACAAACAGACAGACAGATGGACAGACAGACGGATGGACAGACAGATGGATGGACAGACAGACAGACAGACAGACAGACAGACAGACAGACAGACAGACGGACGGACGGACAGATGGACAGACAGATGTACACAATCTAACATTCACAACAACAGGGTTAACACTTAAATCCATGGGCCAAACAAAGTAGGACTTAAGAACGGTTTACACTTTGCCACATATTCCCAATTTCTATCAATATACCTATTCAGCTAAATCAATGTAAATTAATAGTCATGAAAAACTGACCTTGACTTTATCCACTGTTAACTACTCTGTCCACAACTATTGTCCACTTAAATGGTCATTTTATATAACTACCTGTTTTTTTCCATAACAGTTATTTATACACTGACTGTTAACCTCGTTTATTAATAACATGTGTAGTTTATTTCTTCCCACCACAAATACCTTACTTTAACTGCCCATTCATCAGTATGGGCAAACACGACTACTACATGTATAATAAACTAAACATGGGTAAAAATAACATCTAAAACTTAACTACACTGTACAAAACGTAACTACACTGTACAAAACTTAACTACATTGTACAAAACTTAACTACACTATGCAAAACTTAACTACATTGTACAAAACTTAACTACATTGTACAAAACTTAACTACATTGTACAACACTTAACTACATTGTACACAACTTAACTACATTGTACAAAACTTAACTACACTGTACAAAACTTAACTACACTGTACAAAACTTAACTACATTGTACAAAACTTAACTACATTGTACAAAACTTAACTACACTGTACAAAACTTAACTACACTGTACAAAACTTAACTACATTGTA
>ENA-OREC01001738-OREC01001738.1-marine-metagenome-genome-assembly--contig:-NODE-1738-length-11372-cov-12.772200_pt1 | contig 11372 bp, 4 predicted proteins | sample MGYA00248626_ERZ508543 | MGnify/ENA primary metagenome ERZ508543 (study PRJEB26211, sample SAMN05518279) | marine metagenome | isolation source: Puget Sound, Washington, USA | host: Bankia setacea... | reverse complement strand
AAAAGCTATATCTATAACTCACTTTAAAGATGGCACCGGCAATTAAACACCTAACTTCTTTGCAACTGAAATGTCTGGTTTTATCACACAGGAGGCTTACATATGAGTTAATAAGTTTATTGTCAACTTTCTATCTCACAATACAGGCTATTGAATGTATGAGTTTTCTAGCAGCTTTAGCTGACTTTCAACATTTAAAAAAAATAAAGATGACTTAACTGTTGAAGAAGTTTGTTACACAAACTTTCTCTATTCATATGGATTTAACAATAACAAAAAAGAGAATAACCCCGGAACCACCGTGCCGAACCTCACAAAAGAAATGTCATGCACATTTACTCTTCATATTTCACTGTAGTATAAGTATTAGACTGAAAACAGCAACGTAAAGACAATTTGTCACCTGTTTTCGTGTTGTCACCGCGGTACTTAATCATAGTCGGGAATACAGACTGTCAAAACTTAACATAACGGAACGCACGATGCAAACTTTAAATGACGATCAGGTGATCTTATGCATAGTAGTTTGTACATGTTATTCATGTTTACCACTCTACATGGTTGACTTTATAAAGACTTTAACAATTTCTTTCTACAGATAGTTTCACACGCGACATGAAGAGGTTTACAATTATTTCTGCAGGTCTTGTGATTCCTGAAACATAGATACAGTCGTCTAAATGATTAAGGTTCATCTAAAGTGTTTAAGTCATATTAAAAACTTTGAAGTGTGTGTAACAATCGCAGTTATAATCTCGATCATTCCGACCACGTGCGTTTTTAGGCGGAAAAAAATTAAGAGGTTTTGATAGAGCATCAGGAATCGAGCATGTTTTCTTTGTGATATCATTATAGCATACTCGCTAGTTATTTAAGTGGTGAAGAGAATCCAATAACCATTTTTTAATAATAAATTGTTTTAGATTTATTAACAAAGCAAAGGGATTACGTATATAAACGAACGTAGATACACAATGGATTTTGTTAGTTGAACTTGAGACATCGGTAAGTTTGGGTATTTGAAGTTCAATGCACAAAGTATGGCTATGTGACTCTTTTCTCATTTGAAACTGAAAAGGACCCAGTCTTAGCCTCTGTAATAACAGACTGTTTGTGGTCAGCAGAATGTGCATGCGTTTTTTAACTTGCTAGCTTTCCAATTTCTGCATTCATTACCGGTCATAACATTGCTTTTCTTGTACACACAACTTGCAAGTCATACAATTGAGTTCTGATTCAAAGTGTAGCCACTTATACTCGTTCAATCACTCTTGTTGAAAACAACGGACTGTTTATGTTTTACTCAATTACTCACAGACGGTTTACTTTCATTTTCAATTTTCCGGGTGGGTGGGGAAAGGATTAATTCCATTTGATTGCTGGCGCTTTTGGTTTGTTGACTTGTGTGGTAACTGATAAGCCGTGGAATTAGCCATTATTAATTTTTTGTTTCAATCTGAGACATTTCTTTGGTGCCGAGCATTGATAGAAATAAAAAGTTGTTCGCTTTTTTCTTCTTCTACTAAGCCATTTCCGATTTAGTCTCAAGAACCAATGAAAACTCACGTTACAAGCGTGTACCGCGCACCTGCTCATACGCTATCATATTATGATTTCGTTATCGGACATTAATGACCTGATACCAATATCATCGTCATTTATTCAGCGAAAAAACGGACGCGCCCACGGGCCCATCTAAGGGATTGTTGATGTGCTGTCCGGAGAATATGAGCCAATTTATGAGCACGACATGTAGAGATTTTGAAATTTGTTTTGCCTTGATTTATGAAACATAGCACTTTTTGCTGAAATCACAAGCTACCTACTAAATTGACGTACTATCTTTTTTTCTTACCCCACTCTCATGCCTTCCTCAATATCTGTAGGGGCCACTTGATCTCCAAGGTCCACAACAAACTTGGCAAATTGTTTCACATTGATGATGTATTTAGGATCATCTGTGTCTGCGTTGATGATTTTCGTACATCTGGCCACTTGTAAAGGCTGCTCGCCTACACAACAAAGGAAACTATCAATGATACACGCTTCAACAAGGATTCACCCTTAAACAATGATGCCTGCACAATTTCACAAATTCTATTGACAAAGAGCTCATGGTGAACAACACATCAGTGTATATAGTCAGTATTTCATTCTCTGGTTGTGTCCTGATGATGACAATAAATAGAGCATATAACAAGAGTTGTAATTATATATTGATTTAATGCATGGTGTTACTTTTCTTATTGTTAAATTGTTATGTCTGTTCGTATGCAACTAGTTGTACATGTTCATGGAAAACATATAATGCATGTAATTTAATGGGTGCATGTAAATTCAAGTATGTTTTATATACATCTATCATTCTTATCATTAAAGGAAGTTGGTCTTAGTGAAAAGCACCACAGCTGAAGAGTCTCAATGCTGTAACTCTTTACATTTCTTACTTTGAAGAGTTTGTTTGTCAGCTGCTAAATCCCATAACGCCGGAGGTCCTAGTCCTGTGTCAGACTCCTTGATTCCTGTAATATACATAAAACCAGTATATGTTTATCTTCAACATAACAAATGCATGCAAAAGCAATATATATAAAAAATATTAAGGAAGTTTCTTAAATTTGTCATTTTAAATCTGTGCTGCTTTTTTCTTACTGATTTAAGCTGCTAATTTTTGTGCTTGTGGTGAAAAGCTTGGTTTTAAATGTTTGAATGAGTTTTCTCTTAATCTTATATGTTACTTTTGAGAAAGAAGTTGGTGATTGTGATCACTTTAAACATTTAGAGCTTAGTCATATACTTTGTACAAAATTTCCTCTTTCCTCTGTATTTGACACTCTACGGAGTCAAAATTTGAGTTATAAGCAGTGATTTTTGATGATATTTCATTTGTAAGAGTGCCCAAAGATTATCGTTAATACCAACATGGTACTCTCTCTTTCACAAAAGCAGAGTTTAATTGGTTATCTATTCACTACCTCTTTTCAAATCTATCAATGATTCAACATACTTTACAAAGCAAATTACAGAAAAAGAACATCAGACTTGTAATTTTTACCTGCAAGTTCATTTACTTTCTTTAAACCATTTTGAATGTCTTCTTCCACTTGTTTGATAGATCGGCTGTATTGTCCGACACCCTGAAACAACAATACCACTGTTAGAAAATGGTAAAAGTTCAGAAGCAGCAACGAGTAAATAAATGTGCATGCGCTTTGATTTGATATTTTCTTTATCATCTGATCAGGCTACAAGCTATCTGATAAATAGATGGAATTTGAATCATGGGTCAGTCATTAAAGAAACTGCTTTTGACCAATTGTTTGATTATAATTGACGACCACTATAAACCAAAAGACAAAAGTTAGTTCTTGAATTATATATTGATGATGTACTTACATATGTCTTTAAGAGTGCAATATCAGCTTCATCAAGGGCTGAAACAAACAACGGTTTAACACACATGAGGAGATAATAATGTTACTCAATCTTCGCAAAGTGTTCCACATCAATCCAATAGATAGTGCATACGTATTAAACGGAATTACCATTTAATAATGACTGAACAGATACCCTAACATGCATTTTATTTAAGCATGCACACTGTTGAAGGTTTCAAGAAAGCTCTGCCTTTATTAGAAGTTGACAGCAGGGCCGATGCTTCTTGCAGATAATGAGATTAAAAGATATGAAATAAAGCTGCTACACAATATGGCACAATTTTGTATAAGTACTGCCAATAAAGATGACACGGCATCACACATACAGACTTCAATGGTTGAACTGTCGAACATGCTGAGTGGGTAGTGTCTATCACTCTTTAGCATAAACAACACCTTTTTCTATCATTTAATTTAGACAACCAATGAATTGGATAAGTTCAAAGTATATGCCCACTGCCGAAGTAATAGTCCGATATTGACGGTATTACCCCACCCATCATACATGATGGTGCACAAAACGTAAACATTGACACAATGGGAAAATATACATGAAACAATTACCTTGGATCGGTTTATCTACTTTTTCGTCATCCTTAACTTTCCTTTGGTCAGATCCCAAGTGGTCCGGCATAGCTGTGTTTTATATAATCTTTTTACCTAATTTCGTTGTTTCTTTATAAATGCCGAACGGAAATGACAAACTCCACGCAGTGATTACCTCCCTTAGCAAGCTGGATATCAAACTCCGCGCAGTGATTACCTCCCTTAGCAAGCTGCCTTTCAACCTATATAATGATAGAATACGAACATCAAAATGCTACGGAAAATTGGTTGTGTGGTAAGAAATCGTATTACTGTTTATGTAAAAAAATTATATTGATATAATAAAGTGTTATTCGGAGGTGGTGTTTTTTACTAACAGCAAAGTAGCAAGCAAACCCAGCAAACACTTTTCTGTTAGCCAACAGGTTTATTTTATCGACAAACGATACAGATAAAATTGGTAGCCAACACTACTGAAAGTGCGTAAAATACCTGAATTTTTCACAAAGCGTAATGAATTTGACAGCCAACACTGCTGAAATTACATAAAATATCGGAAATATTAACACATCGTAACTTTTGCAAGATAACAAGTCAACGCTATTTAGACGTAAAGGGCTATTTTGACAAAATAGCTCGTACGTTGTGTGTGTGTTAGTAAGTGAGACCTAACATAACCATTTTGTAGCTCTACATTGACAATGGAGCAAGAAACACTTGCTAAACTACGCATATTCAGTAAAAAGGCTGATATTTTAAGGGTTCAGGTTATGTTTGCACGAAAAACCGTGCACAGGAACTCGTGTGACCGGGTATACGGTTTTAGGAATGGTCAACAGCTATCAACAGACACCCAGTTTGTAACTCTACCTTGGAATATGAGCCCGAAACACTCGCTAAAGTACGCATATTTACTGAAAAACTGATATATCAAGGGTTGAGATTATGTTTGCATGAAAAAGCGTGCAAAGGAGCTCGTGTGATCCCATAAGACGGGACTTAATTTTGTCTCGAACTGATAAACATTGCTTTTGATTTATCCGAGTTTATGGACATGTGATTAAATTGACACCACTTATCGACATGTGCTAAGTCATTGGTTAGTGATGTAACAACTACGTCTAAAGACTTATTGTAAGTTGACAGTGTAGTGTCGTCTGCAAATATGTCAGCACATGAATGTGACAGCACTAATGGTAAATCATTGTTGTAGATCAAAAATAGAATCGGGCCGACGACAGAACCCTGGGGCACGCCAGCTGCAACTTTTACAGGGGTAGATTGTTCCCCAGAAATAAAAATAAATGAGTTTTTGAATTAAGATAGGACATAAACCATTCTAGCACATTATTATGTAGACCATACATTGAAAGTGTTTGTAGTAAAATGTCATGGTTTACAAGATCAAAGGCTTTGGATAGGTCAAGAAATAAGGTGCCAACAATTTCATTTTTGTCTATAGCTGAAATCCAGCTGTTAGGCATGAGTGATATACAAATTCAAAATATGACTGCTATGTTGACAAAAAAGATATGCAACTGACAAGCAAGTTCTGACAAACACTAAGATGGACAGAAGAACAAAGACTATAAGGTCATTGATACTGCTATGTGACAGCTATGTCAAACTTTCACAAGTGAGCTTTCCAAAAACGTTTGATGAACGTCCCCTATCAACAAGAACTTGGCTTCAGTAATATTTGAATCATTATAAAAACAAACAAAGCTGTTGATTATTTTTATTCATGAAAACATTGTTTATCTTGATTTGCAGGCACCACCTAATTTGCATATCTTGCAATTGCACACATTATTTGCTTTGCTATATCAGTCTTAGCGAGTGATATTTTAGCTCTCTGATACATTGGCTGTGTAATATTAAATTTTGACCCTGTTGAAAAATGACCCTGCCAACTTTTCAACATTAAATTCTGATCAAAAAGTCGTTGAAAAGTGATCAGTCGTTACATTTTGATCAACAATGGGGTCTTTATTGATGGTTAGTTAGATTTTAGTTAAACGTTTGAACATTGTTTGTTTGTGGTAGAGAAACACTGGAAGGAATCAGAAACTCTCACAGGCTTCTTAAAAATGATTTCAATCAATCCCCAAAAAATATTCTGATGCTTAATATTCTTTCATTAAACGGGTATTTCCGATATTTAAAGTGCTCTCCTAAACGTGCCATGCGCAATATTGCACTAAATGCGCGTTCGCTCTGTCAAAAACCAAAAAACAAGGGGGCTTCGTGACCAAGTGATTAAGGTCACTGGCTTTGAATCACTTGCCATTCACCTATGAAGGCTCGAGCTCCACCCAGAGTGTTGAGTTCCTTATGTAAGCAAGCCATCGGATGGTCGAAGTTTCTACCCAGGCGCGTGCCCATGAATGTTGTCTGTGTGGGTCGACGCTAATCAACCAACCAAGAAGACTTGATATATTAGTACATGACACAATAACATAAACCGATAGTACGATTCTGTTGCAACATTTATTTCAAAAACTGTTTCGACAGAACAGAAGTCACGTAAAACTTGCACACACTCTGGTTTTGCTTTATTTCTCAGTTCCTTATGAAAACTGGCGAGATATCATGGGTTCCAGAGATTTAATGACTCCTTAAAGGGCCAACATTTACGTTTGCAGTCATATAGAGACTTCATTTAATTTTTGATTTGGTACAAACTTGCAAAATATCTTCATCAACAATAAATCTTGGATTCCATGATAAAACTGTAAGATACAATCATAGGTTCCTGGGTAACGGCCCCTGAATGAACCAAAATGTGTTATTTTTTATCTTGAAAACACGATAGACATGACATTTTGTGTTTGATCTAAACTACACTTACACATTACGTCACAATAAGATCTCAGTATTTTCGGGAAAACGACTAGATTCCATCATGGGTTATGTAGTAACTGACCCTGAACGCGGAAACATTCTACAGACTTTCACATAATGATTATCTTATTACTTTCTAGGTCTGGATCGAAACTTCATGTCGGGTCAAAAGAGCAGGTCACCCGTTCAAATCAAAGGAAAACATTTGTTAACACCCTTGTCCATTTGATGTGTATGCAACTTGGTCAGAATGTTTGTGTGCATGAACTATCGAATGCATGTTCATATAGGTGATGTAAGATAAATTACTAATTAGTCACCAGGTCAATTCAAAGCATAATACTCCCTATACCATGCTTTGGTCCATGTTGGATGACAAATTTGATGTGAGTGCATTAAACACAATTAATAGAACCTGTAGTTAGTCTAGCATGTCTTTTATAGTTTGTGTCGTTGTGTTGTATTTACAAAACAACAACATCAAACCGTGCTTGTATTTGAGAAGATAATTTTCATTCAATCTACGCCGTGCTATCTTTTTCTAAAGACATTTCTTGTTTCAATACATATCATATAGATTGTCATATGTCTGTCATGGAATGGCGGTGTCAGGAGGTAAAACAACGTTGTAAAATGACCCCTATATAAATTACCAACATCCCATTTATATGACCGACATCAACACCAACTTCTACGAATGCCAATCATGTCAAACCACTCTGTGAAATAAGATGCGAAAATGTATGCGAAAATCGTACTACCAAACTTTTTACATCATGATCAACAATTAAATTACGGTATGATTATCTCCCTTTATCTGGCCATTTATATCTACGCCTTTTGTTTAGCTCGTGGCACACTTGAATGTACAACTAAATATCACTTAAATATGTGAAAAGAATACAGAAATATTAATCTTCCATCTCTATGGTAAGATTCAAGATTCAACGATGTATTAGAGTAATAGAGGCCACGAGTCAAACATACACAGTAATATATATACATAGTTGTGTTATCAGCTTATTTCTTTTAACAAAGAGAGGTTAAATTTGAAATGATATGGTATATGTCAACATTTTGATCAAACCTGCACAATTACAAAACATGTGTACTAATATTTGAATCAATCTAAACAGACTAAAACAGTGTCCATTGATATTTTAAAGTGTCTCTGTAGTTTTTCAACGTATAAAACGGTTTTATAAATAGTTTCTTCATTAGTAAGAACTCATTAATGTGTATAAATTTGGCAAATCTCTATCAGATGTGTACCAGTTAAACACGTATGAGTTCCTTATGCCATCAAACCTTTTACAACAGAAAAAACGCATGAAATTCACATTCTACTACACTGACATTATCGTTTTGACAAATACGCTGTTCATAAGGTATTTTGTTTTGTCTACCAAGTTCAACATTTAGAATGTGACTGGCGCAGCGAAAACGCGAGAGTGCTCGTCTGTATTTTACTGGTAAATTCATTTTTAGGTATCTTTCTGTATTAAGCAATGATCTTATAGCGTAAACATCTACTAGACTCTTGGATTAGATGGTTCCAGTTTTGTTTATGACAACCTATTAGTCGCTGTTTAAATGTACTGAGTCGGCAACTTGGTGGGATACACAAACAAAGCCAAAACCATACAAAAACAAACGTTTTTAATGTGTGTAGCCCATGTTAGAAGACCTACAATAGCTAGTGACTTTAACATACATGTATAATAACATTTTTTCGGATACCTATGCTTATTCATGTGTAACAGTTTACATCAATATTTTATGCAATTAGACATGTAAGTAATCCATGCAATTAGACATCTAAGTAATCCATAAATGTAATGACAAGTCACTTTGAGTAAGGAGTGTTGTAACATTCCCATTGAACTGCTCACGCACAATAGCCCGGTACAGTGAGTTTCCCTCAATAACTTTTGTATCCAGATAGTGAGATCCCCATGTTGATGGATCTGTGTGGAAGCTAGCAAACAACAGTGCCACAAATGCTTTTTATACCACTCAGATGTGGGTTTATATAAAACTGCAAGCTCTACATATCTAAATCAACAGGGAATTAAAATAACAACGTAGACAACAAGGTAGACACCTTTGACTATTTAAGACTTGTCATTAGTAAGCCGTATCATCAATGCTACATAAAGCACGCGTGCATGTATTTATGACCAACCGAGTGTTGTGTTCAGGTAGATTACCGACTTATAAACTATTCATCATTATTACATTCGACGACCATTTGGGAAATATGACGTGATCTCCCAATTGACAGGGTTTACTGAAGGACACCAGAAGGTACCGTTTGTAAATAGTCTCAAAGGCATATTGTTATAAATAAAACGGTGTTTGTAGAACGTAGCCATTTGAAGTTTTGAACATGTGTTGTTTGTGTTAGTTGTTGGTAACATTATCGAAGCAACTTGTCATATGATATGCGCGATATCTATAACTTTATTAAAGGTTCTTGGTTTTGTAAGACGTAGCGTTTTGAACATAACATGTGTGTATAATGATTAACACATGCATCAACGAAAAGAAGTTTAAGAAGTGTCAAGTTTGACCATGATATAACAGTCTGGAAGAATGCGATTTCAAAAGATGAGTTTACCAATAAAGATAGTTAGTGTGTGTATGGTGTACTTCTCTATGTTAGATTTCGTGTATTGTGATAACAAATATTACACTTTTGAACGTACAGAACAGTTACTATTACAGTCGGAATTCCAAACGTTACAGAAAACTTCAGCAGTTGGTTGTTGTGAGTATTGCAGACATACGACGGGATGTGAAACTGTGAGTTTCAAACCAAGTGATGGTGAATGTAGACTTTCTGCTATACCACCTGCTGCGATTTTCCACGATGGTTCAATGTCGAAGGTATGGAACACATACAGTCTCATAGATGGTAAGATAACGACAACGGTAACAATGTTACATAGCTTGTTTAGCAGTCATCCTTTGTTAAAACAATCACTTTTTTACTAAACTCGTTACAAATTACCTGAAACAATAAGAAGCAACCAGATAGGCTTTAACAACGAATCACACAACGAATTTACTGTGATAAACTAAACGTGTGTATAGCTAAATGCAATGCATTTATAGTACAATTCAAATCGATGTATTCATTTTGAATCTTTTGAAACTGTTTTAACAACTCAATTCTGCTCATTTTAACGTGTACATTTTACCTGGTTATAGTTATATACTGTTGCGATAAGAAAATGTGTACTTGTGTTTTACAAAGGTAAATCAATACTAATATATGATTGAATTATTGACACAGGATGAAGTTCGACAATTCATTGACCATATATTTATTGTTAAACAACTGCCATGTGCTGTTTTCTATGAAAGCCGATTCTGTCTCATGTGTGTGTCATCGATGTGCAACTCTACACACTGTTGTATAGTTGGTTTTTGTTATTTTTTCTCGTACTATTAAATATGTTATCATTATATTATTATTATGTTATTATGATGTTTACAAGGGAACACACACATATTCAGGTAAGTCGCTATAATATAAACGAATACTGTCATATTGCAAATTGGTAGCCAATGTGAGACAAATGAGAACGACAACGCTTTTTCAGACAGTTTATAGACTTTCAGATAGATAGTTTCAAAGAAAAACAAACGCAATGTTTAAATAGACCTGTTGAAAATTTAGCGTATTTATATTTATTATTCCATTCTTGAAGCAGAAACCGGTTTAACTGGACTAGATGTATATTTTTGTTTATTTTATTATTAGTTATATCTTTTGTAAATCAAAGTTTGAATTTTTGCAACACTGGCACATCGTGCTTGCCAATTATAGTCGTTGTTTGTTTTATAAACAGGTGAGTGTGACAGATGGACCGAGCCAGTTGTAATGCCCACAAAGTGTTCACTTACACGCATCTTCTAGAAAACAAATATTACCTTATGTTTGAATCACTGACCCAAATATTAAACACTAGTTACGAACCTATAATAAGACGATCATGTGTTTTTGTATGTATAATATTTCTAATTGGAAACTCTGTACTGTGCACAGGTCAATCTGTTGTTTACTTGCTTCTAACATTATATGAATATCCCTTTTTTGGAGGAATATGTTCTCAATTGGCATGACGCAATCGGTTGTAATGACATCATCTGATGAGAAACGACTCATTCGGTTCAATTTGGCAACTATTGAACACCTATGGATACGGTCTACGTGAGTGTAACATCCGTGGTACTATCTATGTCACTAAGACAAACTGTTCTTTTTGAGGCCGTCCCTTTTTTGAAGTGTTATATTCGTATAATTCGAGGCACACACTTGTGATATACAAATATTGTGTTTATGTCCGCATTATAATAATGTGTCTTTCCTGTGTGGTTGTTTATTTTGTAACAGATTGGACGTTGGTGTTTAGAGGAACTCGTGGAAACGGCGTGGATATTTACGATGCCTGGGTGAACGGGACCAGTGTAACAACTACTGACGAAACGTGCAAAGTTCTTGAAGACAACAGCTGCACAGATCATTACAGAAACCCT
>ENA-OREC01001737-OREC01001737.1-marine-metagenome-genome-assembly--contig:-NODE-1737-length-11372-cov-12.788490_pt1 | contig 11372 bp, 6 predicted proteins | sample MGYA00248626_ERZ508543 | MGnify/ENA primary metagenome ERZ508543 (study PRJEB26211, sample SAMN05518279) | marine metagenome | isolation source: Puget Sound, Washington, USA | host: Bankia setacea... | reverse complement strand
TGTAGAATTTAATTAACAAACACATTCAATAACATATAATATCTGTTATCAGAACACCCTAATTCAAAAGCAGATTACAAGATATTTGTTTAAAATCGCTATATCAATATCTCCCTTGGAAACAAAAACATTAAAAAACTTATCACAAACTGTTAATTTAATGCTGATTACTTACAAATTATTCCAGGGCGTATCTAGAGTATAATTTTTACACCTATCCCGCAATCCTACATATTCTCTTCCTATTCTACTCATTTTAATTTTTTATATCACTAAAACCAAATTCCTCTGCCAAAACTTCATTTCTTAAAACCGCACGCTTGCAGGTTGGATTGTTGAAATCATCTAAACTAATTTAATACATTGTCATGTCATGGCACAAAAACACCCAAAAACCTTCGATCAAGCTTCAAAATAACTGCCATGACAACAACCAAAATCCACATCCTGTTCCACTTTTCTGTCTATTGCACTCATTTTCACATTATGGCAGTTTTCTAGTGAAACGCTATTTGTCTACATTTCTAGTTTTACTTAAATGTTTGATAAAATTTGGATTTCTGACTTCTCAAATGGCACGTTCCTTAATCTCATCTAATTAACCTCTTGATTATAATAATGGATAATGACAACCTGTTCTAATTATTCTTACTCTAGTTTAATTAATCTGTACTTTTTTGGTTTGCCTTTTTGTATGAACAACATCATCATTGATTACAGCAGCTGAAGAAAACAAACGCCCGTGGCTTACCGCAGCTGGTTTATGTATATTTTTTTCTTTAAATCGTTGGGTTACTTTTTAAGAATACCATTTCAATGTCGAACAAAGTACAATTCTGGAATATCAATGGTAGCAACACAAATCCATTAAGTGCTCCACACAGTTACAGATGTGCACATGCTTATATATGAACCAGTGATTATACCCAATGTTCAATATACAGCATTATACAAAAAAAAACATTACATTTTCATATTTCTTCATGTCAAACCACCCTTAACTAGTCCTTATGTAAGAAAAATTCTCATCATCTAGTTTCATTATTAAATCACTTCACTATCTCACATGTTGTACAATACAACTTAACTGTGAAACAAGTCTAAATCTACTATACAAACTATATATATATATTTCTTGTGTGTGTGGCAAGTGTCTTCAGCAACCATTCAAAACTACCAAAATGTGTGTGAAAATCATTGTTCTTGTGGCATCCAACTATCTCAATTCTCAGCACTAGCTTCCATAGCCTCCAAATCGTCCGAGTCGTTCCCATCTTTTCCTGCCTGTTCCAACATGCGGTCTACGATCTCCCACAAGCATGTCTCCTTGGGGAATTCATGGTCCACCAGATTCACCAGATAGTAGTTGTCATGGATTTTCCCAATGATCTCCCTTGACTTGCTCCCTGCGTCATATAGATGACCCCAGAGTTTGTTCCAAAGAGCAAACGCCTCATCCTGTAAACAAACAGTGAATAGTTATACTGCAGACATGAAAAAGAAAGGGAACTGAAATAGCTGTCATGACAACTGATTCAATGTAGAGGGAGAAAAGGGTCTGATGAACATAACAGGGTGTGTATAGTAATACTTTGACTGTCTTGATATCGAGCTAATTTTTTATAGGGATGTGGTAGAGTTCTCACTTGCACTACAAGAGGGCCTGGTTTTGAATCCTGACTTGCTAGATTGAATTATTTACATGAAGCGAGACTATAATTAAGGTGTCAATTGTCAGGATTTACTACTGCACATCAGACAAACAGGGTAATCTCTGTATACCCTTCTTTCATTGATGAGCCTTAAAATGGGAAGCAGAATCTTTAATGTTGCATCAAGGATAAATGTAAGACTTAAATTGGGACTTGGAATCATCCTTAGTATTAGTACAAGAAAATGTACAAGTGTAATTATGTAATCAGCTTGCTTTAATGAGATAAAACTTACTAGAACACAGCGCTATTATTGACATACCTTCCACACTGTAAAAGCTATTGGATCCACGACTGTTGGTTGGATGATCTCCTTGCCTGGGAACACACCCCATGTGACAGCAATAGGTTCATTCTGATCACAGTTTGTGTAGTCAGCCATGCCCTAGGAAAGAAAAGGTTAGAGAATGTAAAACTAAAATGGGGTAATGCACATATCATTAAACTACTGCAAAAATAAAAACTTCACAAGCAGGTTTGGCAGCTCAACTGATTATATGACTGATATGAACTTTAGTTTATATGACAAAGTTTATGACATTTTCTTCAAAACCTTTAAAACCTAATCTGCTAACACATTGAAATGGGCTGTTTGGGACCGAAAATAGTTGGTCTTAACATCGGACCAGTATTAACAATGGGTGGCCTTAGAAGCAGACAAGTTGGTTTGTTTTGTGAACTTGATAGCGTTACCAGTCTTAATACTGCATTGTCTCAATAGGGTAACCTTGATGTAAATGTTAACAGATTTGTTAACCATTGGACATAATCAAGACTGAAATACTTACTGTGTTGTTGATGATGTGGTAGTTGACTAGAGGGTATTCTGGCAGTATTTTCTTCAATGCCTGAATGTTTCTCTTGCTGGTGAAAAACTCCAAATATGCCTGAGAAAAAAACACCAACATGTAACTATGACAACTCAAAAAACTCAAAGTTAATAAATAACATAATGTACTAACAAAAACAAACTTTTTACTTTTTACTTGTTTCTTTTAATGAAATGTTATGGACACACAAAAACAGTAAAGCATTTCCTAGTTACACATGTATAATTATACGACTAATTTTTCATTGTTTACAATTAATTTGAGTCATTTGTTTACAATTAATTTGAGTCATAAAACCATGTTAAGTGAAGAGTGTTTTATATGGATATGTTTTCCTGGTTATACACGAGAGCACATTGTATACAAAGCATTAGGTCGAGTCTACTGAACAAACTTCTTTTTTAACCCAGTTACGCATGTACTTGACAAGTCATGTTGATAACGGTAGATTGTTTCACAGGAGAAAATCTTTTTGAGGGTTAAAAGCAAAAGAATTCTCAGTGCTCCTTCCTCAATTTGGCAAGTAAATATTAGACATTTAATTATGAAAACCTATGGTGCACAACAATGGTTTGGCTTTTTGTATTTCTCTGATCATGACTTCTTAAGAAATAGAATGCGTAATATCACCTATTAACATTCAAATCATTTACATTCCAAATTTGCCTCCATGACTTTGAATACCATAACAAAATGTATGAGAGAAAAATAATGCCAACTCGACCACTCTCTAAACCAGCAAAAGTTGGGCTTAATAGAGGACTGTTTTAAAATAGAGAAGCCTTAACAGCCAATCTCTACTTTCGTAACCATGGTAACATCATGCATCAAATGCTAACCTTTTGATAAATATAGCCATTGGGTTGACCCCAGCCTACGTTAACGTCTGATGATGACACTCCGTTGATGTTTGGCTGAGAGTTAATGGTGAGAACACCCCGACTGTTGATGGATGCAAGCTTGTCTGTGATCAGGTTTGTTTCTGGTGACAGCTCTTCATCGTTCCAGGGAATTTGAGTGACCTGGATTCAAACAGGACCGATAAGAGTTGATGTATAAAACAGGACAGATAAGAATTGATGTATAAAACAGGATAGATAAGAGTTGATGTATAAAAAGGACAGATAAGAATTGATATATAAAACAGGACAGATAAGAAATGGTGTATAAAACAGGACAGATAAGAATTTATATATAAAACAAGACAAATAAGAACAGATGAATAAAATGGGACAGATAAGAAATTATGTTTATAGTTAAAACATGCATGTTGCTTAATAGTGAAGAAAGAAACAAAAAATCACTAAAGATGATATGGCTAGCTGGTCTGGTCAAGGTCAACAATCACGACATCATTTGAAAGGTCTTATAAATGTGTAAAATTTGAAGTTGATACAACAAAATGTACCAATTTATTTTAATATTTATATTGAAGCAAATGTTAAGTGTTGACAGGCAGGCGTCAGGTACATGGACCAATGAACATCATCAATACCTAATCCTGAGCAAAAAGTCATCCGTTAGAAATTAGGAGGTGACTTAATTATTTCGGGGAAGAAATAAAATATGGAGTTAAAACAACCACTCACCTTTCCTCCTGCCTTGTTGGTTTCATTTGTGATATAATTTTTAAACACTTCAAACACATCTTGTTCCGACGTTAACTCTTCACCCCACATTTTTAACAAGTCTTCTTTGGGGGATTTACTTTTCAAATAAAACAAATAGTAGTCCTGCAAGTCACCGAAAGATGCCGCCGATGAATTGCCCCAGCGACCGTTTGGAAACTCGTCCCAACATGATGTTCTGTGGATATAACTTTTTGGTCGACACTGCCAGAATATTGGTCGAATCTGCTCCTCCATTCTGTTACAGTTTGCCGTCGGTTTCCATGGCAACTGTCGTCTAGGATCCTCACACCACATTCCAAGTCTTTTAAGAATTTCGATCGTCGCGACTTCTCTATTCAAGGTGTAGAAATGAAGTCCATTTGCGACACCACTTTCAAACAATTCTTTCGCCATTTTGACAGTTTGATCAACGCCATAGTTACGTATGGCTTCATCATTGTCTTTTATTGGGTTGATGTCGTCGATCACTTCTTGTGGGACTTCTAAACGAGACAGCTTCACTATGTGTCTGAGAGATTGGTAGGCCTGTAGGAAATATAAATTCTTTGTTCATTTCATGGTCAAGTAAAAAATGCCTAATTGTTAACCATGAAATTTTAGAATGTTTTTGTTTATGTTAAGACATGTTTTTTCAAAGCTATACCGGTAGGCATCAATGAGTCTTCATTTCAAAACTATCAAAATAGGAGACTGATTATGCATGATGGTGTTAAAGACTGACGTCCAATGAAATAATGTTTAAATATGTGGGTTAAAGATCTACAAGAAAACAAAATCCTCACCATTCAAACTTCAACTTCAACAAAGGTTAAATTCAGGATGTTTTATACTGTCATTCATTTCAGACTAAAACTTGTTTATTTGTTTATAACCTTAGATGCTATCTGGGTATTGTCCACTAGATTTTAATTTACACTTTTACTCGCTAACCCAGGTGTTCTAGAAATAAAGAAATAAGTTAATATTGAACTACACATACTTATGAAGGCAAACATCTAGGCACAAATCAAACAACCCATTACATGTAACAAGACAGACAGCATCAATTTTGCAAAATCATCCATATGTGAACATTTCCAAATCTAGAGTTTATAGGATAATGTCTCATAAAGTTTTGGGGTTTTCCAATTCATAGCTACATGGCTTCAAATTCCCTAAGCTAAATATATTTCATTTCATAGTAACACTTCTGGATGATTCTGGAACCACCCCACATTCCTAAATTAGTTTAAACATATTTTATTTCTCAATCTGTATATACAATTTAACATGACAAGAAAAACATAACATGTACAACAGATGGAAATGGGATTTTGACAGAAGCTATACAAACCTGAATTGGGAGAAGACCCGGTATTATTGGACATTCGATACCAATAGCTCTACAATCGTGGTAGAACTTGATGAACGTCTCCGACTTGAAAAACAGCTGGGTGATAATGAAGTCTGATCCAGCATCCACTTTCTTCTTCAAGTTTTGTAAATCTTCCTCATACACTTCACTCTCTGGATGTCCAGTAGGATAACCTGGTAAGTAAAGGGCAGTGATAGACAATCTTGACTCAGTATGGACTCATTATCTCAAACTCATTTACTCAAATTTCCTGTAAAGTCAAATTTATTTTTAAAGCTCTGATTTTGCCCGGCAGCGAAGCCTTGATTTAAAGAAAATCTTGATTCAGTATGGACTCATTATCTCAAACTCACTTAATCAAATTTCCTGTCAAGTCAAATTTATTTTTAAAGCTCTGATTTTGCCCAGCAGCAAAGCCTTGATTTAAAGAAAACCTTGATTTAGTATGCACTCATTATCTCAAACTTGCTTAAGTCAAATTTCCTGTTACATCAAATTAATTGTTACGTCCCTGGAGTTCACTCTTCTGTTCTATACAAGTTGACTCCATTCATGTCTAAGTTTTCAGTCTCTATACACAATCTAGCCTATAAGCAAATTAACTAACTTAATTGCATTACAAAGGTATTTCCAATTACGTCAAACTTCAGGTATCTCAAAGTGATTTGCACAAAAAAAAACTTAAAATATCTAGATTTTCACACTAAAACACTTTTATAACATTAGTTGTTGTTTTTTTCCAATGCATTAACATTACTCACAACATGGCAAAGACATACTGGACACAAAATCTGTAGAGATATAATTCTACACTGAACAATGTTTCAAGTTAAGTTTATTTATAAACTTATTTGTAAATGCCATATGTGTATTTTGGATCTTTGTTTTTCCAGCCTTTAAAGGTGCAAACTCAAGGGATGTCTGACAATGAAAAATCTGAATTGTTAATTTACAACTCTTGCCTCAGGGATATGAGTGTTATTTATACATCTGTCCTTAAATGTCTATCTGTCATTGTACATAACTGCATTGTTGTATAATAACTTATATCAACAGTTTACGTAAACAAGTTTTATCCTATGTTAGCATTTATACAGAATTGTTCATGTCAACGGTAAAAGACAAGTTCATGTGTTCATTTCCTGGAGAAAGTAACCGAGTCACTGCATAGAACATACCTGCTACACAGATGACAAAGTAGTCTCCAAACTCTCTCCTGATTAACGCCACCAAATCAGAGGCGTAGTTGAGTCCCCCTTCCTGATACTTCCAGTTCTCATGTCCCTCTGGGGGATCTGGAAAAAAACACATTGCCATGGTTACCAAAATATAAAAAATGTTCCCAGCGTCCAAATATTTAGGGTGTCCAAACATTTGCAGTAATTATGTACTAGGTTTGGTACGGAACCCATTATTTTGGCTTTAAGGATGGTCAATAGGGTGAGTAGGGACATGAGAGAATATGAACATTGTTACCCACCTCCTCTCAGAGCCAGTAGATTTCTGATTCCCATATCTTTCGCTTTCTGTAGGTTAGCTATGATCTCGGGAACAGACTGGTCAGCACATGTGATATGCAACATTGTCTCTAACCCGCAGAAGTTCAACATTGTCGATGCCATGCACATAGAACTTGTTGGCTTCTCGCTGTTGCTAGGGTCTCCTGCTGGATGCCATGTGATGTCACAAAACAGGGGCTTTCCAACGCCCATCCTCTCAAATCTGCAATAAACAAAACAAAACATTTAATTCCCCATTTACCTTGAAACTCGATGGATAAAAGTGAAAGAGTGTTAAGTGCTTTTGAATAAAGAAGCAGATAGAACCCTTTCATATGCTACCCTTAAAATATTAATTTACTATTATACTTGGTAGGAAAAAAATATCCTTTTCAGTGGGGTGGTATTGTGTGCCAGTTAAAATTGAAAAGTAACCAATTTGAACAATTCTATGTAATGATGGTGAAGTTACACCTATTACGTAGTAGAATTGACTGTTCTGTACATTGACACTGATATTTTTATCAAGAAAAAAAAGAGTAAAAAAAATGTTGTTGAATGTGTATCAGAATAATTTGAGCTGATAATGTGGAATACAACTTCTGCATTGGTTGACAAACTTTAAAATGCGATGAATAACAGCTAGTTTTTTTTGTACACTCACTGCAGTTTATTAACATATCACACTACCCCGCTCATGTGCCCTCCCCCCAGCAAGAACTTTATGTAACTATATAAAACATGGCCAACAGCTAGTCTAAAATTAAGGTGTTTTGTGTAAAGACATTTTAAACAGTTTACAGGTGTGTGAAGTATCAAAAGACATTTTAAACAGTTTACAGGTGTGTGAAGTATCAAAAGACATTTTAAACAGTTTACAGGTGTGTGAAGTAGCAAAAGACATTTTAAACAGTTTACAAGTGCATGAAGTATCAATGTGAAAGACTATATACTGTTGAACATTTGAAAAGTGGTTCCACACAAAATGGATTGAGTGCTTGACTTCAAATAATTAATTAGATATCCATGCTATGCATGCTGTTATGTAAACAAAGGGTTCAAACACCTGTTCAAAAGTGAAAGTAGGGTATAAGAACTGAACATTGACATTAGCTACCTTTACTTTCCACTTCATGAAAGATAAAACAGAAGATAATATGACAAGACGGTAACGGCATTTATATCCCACGCTCGCAGTCAGTAACCTGTAGTACATTAGTCTTACTTCAATAGCTTAGGTCGGCCTGCCCATGTGGTGAACTACTGGCCAGTGACCCACAGCTAGCCTAGAGTTCACAGGCAATTCAGCATGTTTTGTTTGTTTACAAATCTGACAGCTAACTTAACGAAAACGTTTTTTTACATCAGGGGTTATATTTATTGTCAACAGACGTTTTCTACATTGAAGTGTGTGTATGGTAATCTCTAGAAGTTCACAGACCTTAAAATTACCGTGTCGTGTTTACATCGATTCATAAGTAGGTCACTTCAGTTTATTGTCAAAATTTTCGATATCTATTTTTAGCCCCATGCTGTTTCTAAAAATAGTGTTCACGCGATCGGTGCATGGGGTAAATTGTCTGGGTAGCATAGACAATAAACAATGCACATTTGTATGTCGAAAACAATAACATCTAAAACAATGAAACCACTCACCTTGCCATTAAGTTAGCTGCTCCGTTCATAGTCCGTGCTGGGAAAAATTCCAGGGAGTAGAAACGAGCTCCGGAATTGATACGTTTGTTCACTCTGTCAATGAGACGTTTGTACCGCGGAGATTTGGGTGAGCATGACCTCTGGCTGGGGCTTTCTGTTCGGAGGGGCTCAACTGGAGCGATAGTGTCCTTACACACTGAAATCTCCGGCATGATTACAGTTTAAATCCAATCTCCACTCTAGATAGTTGATTATGGTATGTTATTCGATCTGTAACAGTAAGTTTAAACGATGATTAGACAAACTATACACCGTAGATGCATCTGTAAACATTAAATCTAACTGCTGATAGTTTAACGTAACTGACAGTTAACAGCTGATCGCGTGTCTGTGTACAAAATCTAACAATAATAAAACATTCATTTCTCACTGACCTCAATAAGAAAACACGGCGTTATTAGACCAATAAACAATCTTGTATACAGTGTAAACCAGCCTTTATCGGAACATCTTATGAATTAATCATGATCTTAAATATCCTAAGTATAAATCTGTGCTTCAGTTTCCTGTGTTTTGAAGGACTATTCGGCTCTACACACCTTCTAGTTGGACGAGTATTGACTAGAGAGACTGACTATTGGGAAAATGGAGGGCTATATACCATGTTTCGTCCAATCAGATTGCGAGAAAAGGCAGTTGGGCTATACTCATTTCATTATCGCTGGTATACGAAGGGGTGCTAGGTTAAAACTAATAACAAAGGAATACATCTTTTGGTGCTGTGAGGACGGGTTAAATGTGAAATAACTAGTTTCCATTGAGGTTTTATTTCAATCAAATATTTTTTTCCTATTAAGTATATTACGTTAAATTGAGCTATTAAATCTGATATATCATTACCATTCGAATGCCGCCTACCCTACAAAACAAAGTTCGCAGATTTTTCAATAAATAGAGCGATCGAGCGCTTGAAGCAGGAAATAACATGTACTTTAAAATGAAACACTGGGAATGTGTGTCACGTCATTGTTGGTAAACAAGAAGAACAGAGTTTTAAACGGTCTGGATTTGAGATAATACGAATATTTATTTCCAGCGTAACAGGTGTCAAGGTCGATGTCTATACTGTTTAGCGTATTCTAATTTTTCCATTGACATTAATTTATTATCTCAAGATGGATTTCTGATATACAATGAGTAAATAAATGTGTACTCGTCGGAAAATTTCAATGTTTACTTTTCATTATTATGTATGTGGTTAATAAACGTATCAACATAACATTTTGTTTGTATATTCCTTGAAGTTACGTTTACTGGAACAAAACATATCCTTTAACGGTCGAGCGTCTGGTTTGACCTAGATATATACTAGAATGGTGCGCACTTGTCTAAATATAAATGCAGATTGTAAAACCTTGAAATACAATGTACTCAATGTGAAGGTCGCTCTATATCTACATTGTGAACGTGCAGGTCTCGAGTCTCCGACTTCTGGGTGCAATGTTCGGCTGCTCATGTTTAAACGCAACCATCAGGATCGGGTCACCATGGATGAATACGTTTATGGATCAGATAGCAATTTAGATCACTAGGTTACTGGAACCGTTCCGTATATGTCGAGGGTATAGATGTACTATAACAGGATTGTCATGTATTATCATAACGCTAAACATTATCATGGGTATAGTGTTCAAACCAAAAACACAATAGCTATTTGTTTAGTAAAAATCAGCTAACATTTGAAAAGTTAAATTTGAGTTAATTCCTATTATTATAATATATGATGTACTAGGTTTATAGATGCTAAAGGACGCATGTAGGTTGGACTATAAGTTTAATTAGCATTGCTTCTAAGAAAATAACAATGTTCAAAGTGGTTTATATATTACCTAGTGTGATTGCTCGATATGGAGATTTATGTTACGTAGTTTATTTGTGTTTACGTTGCAAGTCGTTTAAACACTTCCTGTTTTAAAACGACTCGAGGATGTTGCACAATATTTATAGAACTATGGTATTGTTAAACCTGGCAACTGTTTAGTAGATATAGGTAATGGGTGTCACAAATACAATGTACCGTGCGCTCGTGCATCGTCGCATGCATAACCTGACGTGCTGTAGTAAATCTATTATTATGTACATACATACATCCTGTTGAATACGCTCAAAGATAAACATCAACACGGATCTAGGAACAAATAACCTACTCATGTGTACAGTGAAACCCCTCTAAATTGGAATCCCCTTTAGACCGGACGTTTCTAAAGTCTGATCCTAGGGGGTTCGGTTTAAAATAGAGATGTTTCACTGAACTTGTATAGTATAAAACCTACGTTGCAACTGCACGTGAATATCATAAACATATGCGTTCATCATTTTACAAACCATAAACATTCAAAGTGCATGTACCACTTTTAACAAGGTGAATATGTATAAATGACTTACGTTTATTAATATACTACACGCATGTATTTTAAATGTTTATTCGAACGTGTCGCCCAATGCATAGCCAATTATGACGGAGTGTCTTTAACTAGAATTGAAACCATTGCTCCTGTAAGTATCGTTATTATAGAACTTTTAGATCGTGTTCAAACATATCAATTATGAACCAAACGCAGTTCTAATGATGACGGGTACGATTTCAAACCCTGGATGGTCCTTTTACGCATCAACTTATATCACGTGAG
>ENA-OREC01001736-OREC01001736.1-marine-metagenome-genome-assembly--contig:-NODE-1736-length-11373-cov-14.047096_pt1 | contig 11373 bp, 4 predicted proteins | sample MGYA00248626_ERZ508543 | MGnify/ENA primary metagenome ERZ508543 (study PRJEB26211, sample SAMN05518279) | marine metagenome | isolation source: Puget Sound, Washington, USA | host: Bankia setacea... | reverse complement strand
ACGCCGTGGATGTCAACGATCTATGACTTGGGTAAAGATGTACGCCGTGGATGTCAACGATCTATGACTTGGGTAAAGATGGACGTCGTATATGTCAACGATCTATGACTTGGGTAAAGATGTACGCCGTGGATGTCAACGATCTATGACTTGGGTAAAGATGTACGCCGTGGATGTCAACGATCTATGACGTGGGTAAAGATGGACGTCGTGGATGTCAACGATATATGAGTTGTTTGAAGATTATGATTATGTTTTAGATAGACGTCAATCATGTCAATCAATTATAAATGACATCAACATTTGAACGCCATATTGTGCATAACATGCATATGTGGTATTTTTTTGCTGAATACTGCACCAGGTTGTTTTGCAGTTAGAGAAAATAGGAAAGAGACGGGTAACTTATTCTTTGTGTAGTTTACTATACTTGCAGATTCTTAAAGATGAGAAATAGTTTTGAAAAGCCAAAGCTATTTTCTACAAAGGTTAAAAGGTTGGAAATCGGTATAGACAATTGCAATGCGTATACAGTTGTTCAGTCTCAACACGTTACTGTGACTGATCTTGTTAGAATCACAGGCTAGACAATTTCGTCCATTGAAATCGACGATCTTCATTTATCTTACGTGTGGGGATATTTGTTATGAACCAGGAGTTGACGTCTCGATCTGTGTTTAGCCATGGGAGATTTACAGTCTAGGTATTACAGCTACAGTGAGACAGATAGAAAGAAAATCAAACGTTCACATGTTGCTGGCAGTAAATATGGACCGTGCTGGGGCATCTTTATCACCAAGGGAATCTAAATGATCCTCACATTTGTACATAGAAAACACATCACACTCACTCTTATTGACGTATCTGACACAGTCTGTGACAATCAACGACAGCTTATAATCCACACGTAATTGGAAAACAAATGATAACAAAAATATCGACGATAGTATTACATATAGCCCGATTCTTGTACTGACAAGCGCTGACTCGACAACGGGAGAAACTAACTTGATAGGGCAAAACAAACGATACAATATTGATCGTTCGACTAGGCATTTTCAGGTTTTCAAAGGATTTGTATGTACGTTATGTAAATATAGAATGTTAGATCAGCGCTAAAGCTGGGCGACATTTGTCTCTTTGGTAAATAAAGGACAGCAATTAATTACGGGAAAGTGTACAGCCTTATTCTCTGGTAATTATGGCCACAGCGGAACGATATATATATGATTATTGACAGAAACATTAACATGCCCTCAATGATCGTTTATATGGCATGTTGTAGTACGTGCCGTAACTTTTTTTAAATGATTACACTAGTAGTTAAAATGACGATTGCCTTTGCAAAGATCATGTTAATGCACCGTCAGTTTAGTGTAGAAACAGTGAAACTCAAATAAAGCATACATGAATGTAGATTGTGTCAGTACAGCTAGTTTTCGTAAGTAAAATTTACTAAATACATCCCAGGACTTCGTTGTTTACATTATGTTATTATCAACATAGTAATAGTACCCTATTAGTTCCGACATAAAGTCAACACAGACAAGGCCGGCAACTTTTTTACAAACAAATTAATGTATTTTCTACAAAACATAGTACACTTTAAGATTTTAATATCAATCCGTTGATGATATGAATACGTTGATTCTTTTTTGAAGACCATTGACCGCGAATTTCTATTGAGCACACTATTGTTAACGGATATACGATATACTCTAGCTGTATATACTATAGCTGTATTTTGTAAGTGACATATAATAAAGCAAGCGTGCAAGTGCGGGGTCCTTTTCTAATTAGAATTCAATTGAGGCGGTATGTTCTATCATTCAAACGATAGAATAAAACGATAGAATCCACCCGTGATGTCAATCGGGTTATATTTGGGAGAAATTTTAGTTTACATCTTATTGTCTATACGATGTTTCGGTATAAGGGAGACACATCTAACTTTACTATTACACTAGTTCTCTCCCTTTGGTACGTTTGGCGTTATCTTGTTCATTTGAGTCCAGTACAATTATTGCATGACTGAGTTCAATGTTGCATCATAGGTACCATGCATTGACAGCGTGATCTAGAGTGTGTATATTGAACGTTTGGATACCATGAAGTAGCTGAACTAATTTCTTCCCGAGGAAGGAAAAGCGAAATATTGGCGGGTATACAAAATAGTGATGCAAGCCTGGTTGGTCATCGTGCCAAGGGATTTAGCAACCGTGCCACAGCAAAACAATGTACCATATATATAAGCGTATGATGCAAGTATTTCACTGAAACTTAACACTGAACTAGATCTAGTATCAAATGTGTGCATTGTTACATGTACTCGTATAGCATGTACCTCTACTCCTTTACTTACAAATGTCCAAGTAAGACTTATAAATACCTCATGCAAACGACACAATATAAATAGATTGAAATCGTATTTACCAAACCATCGTGAACTATTGCACGTTCAATGAGTGTCTGTGTGTGTGTGTGTTTGAATAAAGGTATATACGTAAAGGTTACTCCCAAGTCCTTGCTCTATATGTCAGCATTATCATAAAGTCCAAGCCTAGACCATCTCTGTAAAGTGAATAAATACTCGTACTCGTACAAAAAGCACACTACATTTAAAATAGTAGAATCCTAATAGTACATGTACTTGGGTTATGTTCTTTGTTTGCTCCCAAGAAGAAAGACTCATATTCAAAAGTAAAGCATTAATATTGCAGTGTTTGCTTTTTTTTTATATCAATTCAAAGATGCTGCCCTACATCCAGATTTTTAGCACGTATTACGGGTTTTGTTTTGCAGTTTCCTCTAATTAACCTTCAGCTGCTCACGTTTTGTCTCTAGGTACTTGTGCATAATCATCGTGGAAGGTTCATAAAATCCATTCAAAATATAGTACACTCAAGTAAAATTGTAATTGATAATAGCTAATAAAATATAAGTATATATATCTAGATATGGTTTAAATTCCATTAAAGCGTAGTTCTAGCCAAAGTATACCCATGTAGCTAATTTAACAAAAGTTGGGATATTTTTTAGTCAAAAGTAGACAAGAAAGTGCCCCGATGCTCCGCTCCCCCCACCCCCTCAGACACACATGAAGCTACGCCCTGTTTCTGGGTCATGATTGGGAACATTGTTCTATTGAAGAAAACCTTCGACACATACTTTACGCACGTTGTTCATCGCTTCTGAGCCAGATTAAATTGTGTCACTAAAGATAAGCTAGTGACCTGGTTGTGTTATATTTCGACATTTAGAACTGCTAATGCCAAAGTTGTATTTGTGTGTCCCACATGTAAAAAAACCCTCCCCTGTAAGTTTGATTCTTACATCCTTTCATTGGTGATTCAAAATGACCGTTCAGCAACAAGTACTTACATGAGTCCATCCAAGCAGTTGAATGATACATGTACTATACAAAATGTAAATGAAAGAAAACAAACACTTTGCTCTTTGTATTTTTCTTTTATTCTTTTTTCTTTCATAGATATAGCAGTGAGAACAATGAGTTTTTGAAGCCATACTAAATCTAAATGTATGATATGCCATTCAATAAATTCTGATATAAAATGCTTAACACTATAAAACACACTGGGACCTATGAGTAAACATGAACATTTTTAAAACAGTGGTTTCACTAAATTTATAAAACATACTGTATTGCTATTTTAGCACTCAACCTAAGACTGAAATAATGTTTGACTATGATGATACAAAACTCTGAAGCACTCTACAAAGGGTCGTACAAGATACCACTTCTTGACATTAAATTATTGTATCCATAATTGCAGAAGTATAGAGTAACAACATAACAGGATATAACACAATTCAACAAGTTTAACATTCAAAACAAGCAACATAGATAACTGGTTTAGGCATTGATCACATTCAGTGTATTTAATATGAACATAAAATTTTGCGAACTTATTTATTTTGGCCGTCGTTTCTTAATCATGGATGTAAATATAATCAAATAATATACATTGTACTTTATATAGTATCAGGAAATATAAATGAACAATAATTGGCTGGTATGATGTACTGTATTGTCTGAATGGTTACATTATTTCTACAGTTCATTTTTTAGACTATTCAAAGTACATGTATCACAGAATTTAACAGTATCATTTTCCAATTACATAATTTCTAAAATAATATTGCCCCAGAATATGCTTACAATTAAATTGGTCAATTAAAGTAACAGATATAGGACTAGCAATACATTATCGAACATGTTAGCAACTAGCATTTAAATCGTATACAATACAAACACAACACAAATCTCTTGAAAGTTTGCCTATTAACAGTTCTACCAAAGCAATCCTTTCGTACTACAGTTCAGAAATAAATGACAACAGTAACAATTGAATCCATGTGCAATTGTTTCTGATGTGTTTTTATGTAACGCTTGAGGAATGTATGATCGAAGCAGGCTTAATATATTTTGAATCATTTGTCTAATGCCATTCAAAGAGCTGACTATAAAAGTAACAATGTTCAATGTTAATCTGTGCACATTTCTTGATGAGATATTTTGAAACTTTGGTAGATAGGTATTTGATGTTATGAGAGATACATTATATGCTTGGAACATTTAAACCTTGGGACCCCACAGTATGTTGAACAATGTGATGTGTTACTGTCAGAGATGACTAGTACACAAAATGTTGTTCATATCTTTGTGGTAACCATACAATTAGTACAAACATGTCCATAGTATTGCATTTTTTTTAATAACAGAATTTAAAAAAATAAACGCATGATTACAATTTTACCTGATCTTCGACAACAAAAATAAAACTTCTGATTTCTATAAAATATTGATGATCGTAACAAACAAATTATGAAATGAGTAGATGGTACATACATAACAATATCTGCAGTACACATGTACATATAAAAGTGTAGAAAGTATAAAACCTGATTTTTGCCCTTGATAAACATGCACACAATATGACACAAAACAATTTACAGTTCTTAGCTGTATTTCTTTTATCAACCATTAATCCATCCTATGTGATGTAAAATAAAAGTTATCACAGCTTAAACTCAAAAGCACATTTTTTCTTAAGCATACTGAAATGGTTAGCTTTCCCATGAAACGTATTCATATGTGAAGACTGAAGTCAATATATCCCCCTAGATTCTAGTTCTCCTTTTTACCCCATATGGCTTACAAGATCTTAAATTGTACAAAGATGTATGTATAATCCAAAAAGCACCTTAAAACTAAGTGGATTTGTATCGATTAACAAATATTTTTCAATGTTTAAACATTACTTTATTGTGATATTTTAGGAAAGAATTAACATCTTCTTACAAAATACATTGCAACAAAAATTACAAATGGGACGTAAAGCATAAAAGAAACGTACAACAACATACGTAAATATGACACACAAACAAGTCTCATCCATCACAAAAAGTCTAACAGTAGTTTGTTACTAAAATAAGATTTGTTTTTAATAATGTTTTTTGTTTTGTTTAAGAAAGATTGATTTTTAGAAGAACATTGTATCATTTGTGAAAGTTACTCACAAAAAAGGATTTAACTGAATTTGAATCCCTCACACACATTTCTTACATCCATAACGCATTTAACATACAACATGAACTGAACTTTTTTGTAGACAGGGTTTTTAACATATGTGCCCAAATGTACTTATTAAGTCCAGAAACAAATGCCAAACATCTATACCTCTCTTATACGTTTCCACAAAAAAATAGGTGTTTAAATATTTAGTTAAATTGAAAATTGACTCGCAAAATTTTGATGACCAATTTCATTGCTATAATTTCAAAGTAACAAAGCCAAAGTTCACGGTTGTAATGATCGTTAAATAAGTATCGGTCTATAATTCACTACATCAAAAAAATAAAATTTCACGTAGAATGTTTGTAATTCTTTTTATTGATATTTTTTTCTATTTTCACAGCTCATTAACAATGATCAAATTAATGGAAACAGTTAAAATATAATCATTCAATACACAATATTTTTGGTATTTTGTTATTGAACTTTTTTTGTAATTATATTTTTTTTTACATTTTTATTTTATTTAAAAATGTCTTAAATTTTTTATTTGTTTTTTCTCTCTCTCAATATTTCAATTGCATTATATAAGATGTATCAAAAATGTTATTGGATTGGGTGATACTAGATCTAGATTTGTAAAATTTCCAATCAAAAATATATCAACTTTGCTTTTAGATCACCTTAGCTTTAGCAAACAAGGCAAATAAATCAATCAGCTTTGACTATGCTATATGACCACTTGTATTCTCAAAGGCTTATATTTAAAGCATCACTGCTCTGTAGAAGTAAGAATAAGTCCTGGTAAGTACACAACTCGTCATTATACATGTCAAACTTTTATAATCTGTTACAGTAAGTTTACTTGTCTGTCATTTTCTTTATCAGCATGGCCTTCATGGTTTTAGCCATAGCTTCAAGCTCAACAATCTTTTTCCTTAGCTCTTCATTTCTCACTTCAAGTACTTCTGCATCTTTGTCCATCTCAACAAACTTATTCTTCCTTATCTGCCTTGATCGCCGGGACGCCACGTTGTTCTTGTCCCTTCTCTCTCGGTACTTGATTTCAGGCTCGGGTTTAATCGTGGGCCTTGAAGTTGCCTCAGTGACGGTTGCCGTGGAGATGACTTCTGCGGCCGCAGATTTCTCCTTAACGACATGTGCCAACTTTGGCTTTTTTGTGACATAGTCATGATCTGACACAGTGCAATCGGGCCCGATGCTTGTGTCATCACAAAAGACTACGATATCATCCATTTCCGCATAGTCAACGCGTTTACGTTTCCTATGGGAAGTAGGTACAGATGGTTCACTGGAATCTGGTAGCTCCATGGTGATAGCTGGTTCTGAGTTAAGATGGCTGACTACTCCTGAGAAATCCAACTTCAACTCAACACAACCATTGTCAACACAAGAACCAGCTGCATTCATAGATTCTTCCTGTAATCAAAAAGATAGAAATTATGCAAAATTGGATTAACAAATTATTTCATTAAATTTTACACTTCTACATATATTTTCAAAAGCTCAATGCTATGTCATGTTTCTTTCATGTCATTTTGAAAATTCGGCACAAATGTAAACAGCTTGTGTAGTTGAATGTCAGCTTACCTGCATTAGGAAGTTAGACAAATCCATGAAGCTATCCAGACAGTCTCCCTCTGTAAGTCCAAACTCTGGCAGGATTGCGCCCAAGTCCTCGCTGAGTGCCAACCCTGACAGATGTCCCTCTTTCATGAAGTCCATGTCTGATTCCATTGTGTCTACATTCAGTGCAGTTTTCGAGGCCTTGCCAGCAACTTTTGTCTCGCTGCCAGCATAAACTGAAAGAACACAACACAACTGGGATAAATATTTTTGGTTAATTACAAATAAAGTTAAAACACTGGTGCATACCATGTTTCTTTTCTATGTTTGAAAGCATACTACAGTTATTTACACATGTTTTACTAATTGAAACATTTATAAGGAAGACTTTATAACTAATTTGATTACCTGAGACATCTAAGTAGGCTTATATATTGAGCCTATTTGAGACACTGTAGCAGAACCAATGCCTTTGGAACAGGCACTGTTATGTCTAAGAGTTATCCTTTTTAAATGTTCACTCCATTTTTCAAAGTTTCTTTTCTCTCACATCATTTAAACTAAACAAATAATTCCAATTGTGCACACATCCACAAGTAATATCCTTTTGATTACTCCATTTTTTTAGAGTGTGTTCAGTTCAATCAAATCTAGGAAATAATTCAAACTACATGTACTTCACAGAGTATTATTAATAATAAAGTCCTCTACATCTTTCAGTGTGTTTAACGTCTGAAGTCCAAACAAAGACTATACAGATTAAGCTTGGCGAGCACCTAATATTCCAGAATAATCAAGTATAGTCTATACAAAGGAAAATACTAATATCTATAAATAGGTGGAAACCCAAAGTATTGCACCAGATGATGAAATCCCTTGCAATACACATTACAGGTAAATATAGACTGTGTCAAGGCTACTATAAGATCGGTCCCAAGGTTCAGTAGGTCAATAATACTGCTGAATGTTTTTTCTACACTTTTGCTAGTCTTTTGTGTTTTGGACAACTTAAATCCGATTCTAATACCCCTACTTTAGTGTTTAATGCAATTGCAGCAGTGTTTGCTAACCATTGATGCTTGATTTTCTGATTATGGTATTTATCAGCTGAACTTTGCTTTGAAATTAACAAGTTTAACTGTTCTAGTTATAATTAAGTATCACTGATAACACATAGGTGATATTTGTCAGCTTAGAGATAGAGGATGTTTTATATTACATTGTATCGTCATTATTTACTTATCTAATCAACTTCGAAGTTTTGCCTGTGTTTACTTTACTACTTATATTATTGAACCACCTAGGTAAACATTGTAGTTATACGTACACTAAATAACCATGTATACAACCAAGTTAAAGCCCTGTTAGTCAAAGGTACATGTGCTAAGTCAACGACCCATGTTCAAAGACTCCAGTAAAAACTCTGTATTGATCAATAAAGGTTTAGTGACGTATTTTCGATCTGTTCATACAATAAATCAAAGGGTGTTCTATACTTCTGATAATAAAGCCTATTATGTATATTTGGAGGTATTTCAAAACGGATATCAAAAGCAGTCAGATAGAACTCTTTACCTTTACACCAATGACCAATGTTTTGAAGACGTCAATTATATTGATTTACCTATTGATGAAACAGCCATTGAAAACTTGACACAAAATGATTCTATACTTTGGCATTAAGAGATCCAAATTGGTGATGAATTATCAGTCTATTATCAAAGCTAATTATGGGCACAATGATTTCTTTTACAACTTACAAACTAAATAACTTATAATTTTACCTCTGGAATCTAAAGCCATCAGAGTAACATATTTAGTATCTATATATACTTGTTTACATACACTTTTTAATATCGTGTTATTCTTTTGTATGAAGAAAATCACACCTTAACACTTCATAAGCATTTTACTGTTTTGGAGTTCATGACAGAAAAATTACCTTTGAAAACATGTAGATTTACTATTGTGATTAAAATGGTGGGACAGTTATTTGTTTTAAGAAAACTGGTTAAAGACTCACCGGTGTCAAACAGGCCACTCATCTTCTGTACCGAAGGTAGTGAAACCCTGGAACCGTCCAAAGTCAATCTGTTGTTTGACTCCGAACAGTTCCCCTTCATCAGCTGTCCCCTCGATGTCCAGGTAGTCCACCAGTTCATCGAGGGAATTCGGAACAGTCTCCCCAGCTTCCGATAGGCACTGAAAAGATAAAATTCACAGACGCATGAATTACATAGCTTAATTAACTTGGCATAATGTTGAATAACAGAATAGCTTGGAGACAGTGTCTCTAATTTAGCTGCTGCATTGAATAGAACCACTTAAACATAGCTATGACAATAGCTGTGTTACTAATAACAATGTAATTACAATTTGGCAATGTAGGAGAACTTGAATTTAAAGCTGTAATAACAATAGCCTAAATGAGTAAATGACTCTAAATGACTCATGTGCGATATTCACAGTTCAATGTTATGGTCATGAATATAGATGTTAATACTATATATCATATACCTACAGAGCAAACCCTAATATTACTTTGTTACCAGGTAAACATGTTTAGCTATTCTTTAATGTGGAACTGAGATATTGATCTAAATATTGTAAAATAAAATACTATAAAACATGTTATTCTAAAGCATACACTCGAAGGACTTATGTATGATGTATATCAACAATATATACATGATTCTCTAAAATGTACACGTAAGCTTTAAGTAAAACTACACATTGATGTTGTACAATCACAAGTAAAAGTTGGCAGATTGCCATGTTGTTTGTCCCATGACACACTTAAATTGACACAGGTAAAGATTAAATGTTGGGATAAAAACCTACCAGAATTTCTTGTTCTCCAAGCATTTTAACAAATTCCGGTAACAAATCCGTCGTGGATTGTTGAAGGGTAATGTTGATATGAGAATCAACAGAAGTTGTCGTAATGACGATTTTCTTCTCTCCGCCCGATATGCTTGCTCGGCTTGTTTGCCTCTTAGCGCTGCCCCTTTGGCTGAAATAATACATAATTTGTCAGTTTTGCGGGATACTACAGGTTTTAAGGTATGTGGTTGAGCTATTTCAGCCATTATAACGAATTTTGGACGATTAACTAACTGTCAAAGTGGAGAAATAAAATTTACCTGGTTCGAAAGTCCTTTCCCTCTGTCTACATTCGTTCTAATGGTCAAAATTGCACATGCCCGGCTTGATATTGTGCAATCTCGCTGAGTTAAAAATAGGTTTGACGTTTAGCTGTGAAAATAGGAACCAATCAAAATCATCAAAATGTTGCAAGCGATAAAAATAGAATATTGCAAACCAATGGTGTGCCTCGTTAAAAACATGTTTCAGTTCCGATAATTTAGTTCGGAAGACGTCACCTTTGACCAATGGTAGACCGTTTCAGACAGTTGTTTTGTTTTGCGGGCAACACCGGAAGTTTTTGTATGGAGGCCGGTAAATATCAAAGTACTGAAGGTAGTTTAATAAACAATCGAAGTAACTTCCCCTGTACATAGTTTATGTATTTGTTTTGTGTTAATGATATTTAATGTGCATTATGTAGGTTATCGGACACCGTCAATGTAAACGCGGATCACACTTTGTTAGATCTCAAACAACATTTGATATAAAGGCAGACTGGTCGGTCAATGCACGGACTTTTACAATTTTAATTAGTTTAATTATCGACGAGATAATTGAACCAAATCAATTGAATGTTCGCTAGTATAGATATCGGTGTATGTTAGACAGCGTGTCTTCCTTAAGGTATTCACACACACGTAACCAGCTTTTTACCATAGTATCCTTACTTTACCACGTGTAGTTTTGATGTGCATGTACCTATAAAGGCTACTGTGACGAAACACTCACTATTAGACCACAGTAATCGACATTTTAAGTAGACCAGAACAACAGACGGTCGGACGCTTGTATCAAAGTGTTCGTATAGTAAATTGCATTTACATCGATCAGCTTACGATCCCAACCATGTACTCGCTTAATCTACTTTCGTGTCAACTGATATCGAACTCATGCTATCTAAACCGAAAGTTGTTTCCTAAATAACGTTTCGTATGTTGGTTGGTGATTAGTTTTGTGTAGAGTCTCAATCTGTATCAGTCTGAAGTGGTTCACCGTAAAGTTAAGACGTTCTGCGTTATATCAATATGTAATATGTCTGGGTTCTTTGATATCAAACACCAAAACAACACGTAGGTTCGAATTTTAGTAATGTCCTTTTATTT
>ENA-OREC01001735-OREC01001735.1-marine-metagenome-genome-assembly--contig:-NODE-1735-length-11377-cov-12.101327_pt1 | contig 11377 bp, 2 predicted proteins | sample MGYA00248626_ERZ508543 | MGnify/ENA primary metagenome ERZ508543 (study PRJEB26211, sample SAMN05518279) | marine metagenome | isolation source: Puget Sound, Washington, USA | host: Bankia setacea... | reverse complement strand
TAAATAAAATGGTGTCATCAAGTGAGAGTCTGAGGATTATCTCAAATATGCATCTCTTTGTCGGCACCTAATTGCTGATTTAATCGTTGATAGGATAGAGGTCATAAACCCCCCACTTCTGGGAACGCGCTCAACTGATAAGATCTTTGAGGAAATCTCGCATTTCGCAAGCGTTCAGAGTATCTCTGTAGTTTTAGAAGACAGTTGCCAATCCATGGTTTATAGGTCTGTGCCTTTTCAAATTTGATTAGTGTTTCTATCATTTCCTAATCATGCAACATGTTTATTGCGTTGGTCATACATCTGTAGACCTACCTGAGCTTCAGATTTTTTTGTTTTCATAATTGTAACAATTGACAACACCATCTTCAATTCTTCAACGTCATGATCATGTACAGTACTAGTACAGAGAAACCTCTCTAAACCCGAACCCCCTTTATACCGAACAAGACCTGTGTTCCAAAATCTACCTATTCCTAGATAAATATCCCCTTTAAACCGGACACCCTGGTAACAGGATGTATTGTTATGTCCAAAGGGGGACTGGTTTAGAGAAGATTCTCTCTATCTCTAAATGAGGACATTTTTTCTCTGACCCCTGCCAACACTCTGGTATTGCTGATTAACAAACGGTATTCATAGTCAATCATCTATCAGTCGGTTGTGCATTCGAACCCCATCTAAGGCTCCTGTTGTTTCCTTGAACAAGAAGCTTTACTTTTGACTAGTACTGGTTGTTTACAGGAACAGATTCAAGCATGAATTCACCTGGACACCATCAAACTAAAATGAATTGAGAGCCTAATAGCAAAAATAATTTATTAATGTCAACTATGCTCCCTGAATAAATAACGTCAAAATCAAGTCCCATGTGGAAGCTAACTCGTATCTAGAGTATTTCAATTTTGTATAAATTTATTCAGGTGTATTGATGTTACTTTTTTCCTATCTCAATAAGTGTACTGTTTGTAAGCAGGGACATTAATTCTTTACATATACGTCCCTGGTTTGTTCTTACAAATAAAATTAATGTTCATGTAAGTTCATAGATAAAACTATATATTCTGCTTGCAACATTCCTAATAAATTTGCCTGAAATATGTAAACTTTTGCAGGAAATATTATGGAATAAACTTTAGGCCAGATTAATTGATCATGAAATCCAACTCGAAGCCAAAGTCACCCTTAACTCATATTCTTGAACCTGTTTGATAAAAGATTATACTATATGTCTATTTCACAACTCATGTAAGATCCTGCAGATATAGAATGAAAACAGAACAACAAGCATTTCACGTTAGTAAATGTTTTTATTAATACACACATCGTTATAATATATATATATATGGGTCAGTATAGAAAATAGTTCATTTACATGATTATCGTTCAACAAGTTATAAATGTACATAATGCATGGTAGTTTGTTCATGTGATACAATACTATAATACAAACAATAGGATTTGTAAAGATTGATTGAGAATAACAACAACAACATCAGCTCTGAAGAACTTCCCTTTATATTTCAATACTCCTCTGTACAATTTGAATAAATGTAAATAACTAACATATATGTATGCAAGGGGTTAATAAAGGCTTAAATACCAAACTTGTGATTTCTATATATATCTTTCAGTTTGAAGGATAACTCTGTACATCAACCAAATTGTGCTCTCCCATTTTGGTTGGTATTTTCATCAAATTATCTAAATAAAACTCAAAATTGGTTTGGTTTTATAAAACATATGCCAATTTTGATCAATGAAAGCTGAATTATTTTCATTTGTTATGAGTATCAAATCATTTGTTCATTTGTTCGCTTAAATAATCCAAGTCTACGATATCACAGAAAACGAACAATCTCTTGATTTTACAGTTACGACATGACAGAAACACTACCCCAATAGGGAGAAGCTCTTACAGAATTCAAGTAAACACAGATATATAATAAAGGCTATACACTGTAGTAGTTGATCATCTCAGAAAGCAAAAGAGATTCTTGCGCATCAAAACTAACTGGAAATGTTATTCCCGTCCCGCACTACATATATCCATCTCCCTTTAAATAGTTTGGAACAGGATTTCTCTAACTTTATGCACATACTCAGGATGTATACTGCAACTGTGTAAAGTTTCATCAAAATAAGTTCATATATTACGGGGGATTTACTCTAACAAGACATTTAGACAGACAGGCAGAGTGTTTTCTATAATTTTTCATATTCACCAAAATATTTGTTTGCAGGGGGGTATACTTTGTTTTGATAATATTTAACGAGGGGGCCTATTTGACATGTTGCCCTTTTAAAGTTGGGTGCTAAACAAGGGAACTACTGGTACCAATTTCATAACAACATTGGTATGACGCGGTCCTTGACTCCGGATTGAACCTGGGACCTCCTGCACCAGCAGCCAGAACTCTACCACTAGGCTATCAAGGTGATTAGAAAGAGCTCCACATAATTATGCATGATTAAATGTGTACACAACAGAAACAATCACATGTAAATGTATCAGTCAACAATACGGGAAACACTGGGAAACAGACAAGGGTGTTCTTCAAGTATATTAACTCTATTATCATTCTGAAAAACCAAATGATTAATAACTAAGGGGTAACAAACGATTACAAATTTATCAAAACCAAAGTGTTGCAAGTCGTATACAAAATAGAGAAGAAATATATGTAAAAAAATATTGTCAGAAATACAAATAAAGAAGTCAGAAATACAAATAAAGAAGTACCCTGTTCAAATTAGTTCATAGACTAAATAACAATTCTACTTCACCAGTATCAGTGCCCTAGCTGTGATTGTGAAATATGCCAACAGCAACCAAAGTATATCCTCAATATAAAAACCACTTTAGTAAACCAGGGTACCGATTTACTCAAGCACTTACGCAAAAACATTCAGTTACGCAACCATTTTGAATCCTAATAACATTCAAGCAGATCGTGTCAAAACAATACAGACAGTGTTTGATATAATAAGAACAAAGTACCTGGGGAAAAACTGGTTCTGTTGGATTAAATTCAGAATCTAAGAATTTATTCAAGCTTCAAATTTGTCCTTAAGTTTAAGTTTCTTGTAAGTACTTTAGTAAAATGGTGTCCAGCTGATAGAGATTATTTTAACTTAAAGATAACAGAGTAATACTTTGATCTTTATCTGACTGTAGTATCACAGCAATCGCAAAACAAGTGATATTGCAGGTTCCAAAAATACCACAACAACAAAACTTTCTTTTAAGAACCACCAAGCTAAAAACGGTCAGTTCTGGTTTAAGTGATTGTGCATATTGAGCATTGAATGTATAACACTTCTATCTGCTCCTTTATTCAATAGTTCGCTTTCACCTCTCTAATTAGTAAATAAATGTTAAAGGGTTCTATCTCTTTTAATTCAATAGCACTTAGAACCAGCTTGCATTCATCCATTGACATAAATCATTGCTTCAACAATAATGTACGGTAACTACATGTATAACATATTAGTTTGATTAATTTTAATCTCATAAAGCAGATATCTACCACATGGCAGTACAGTAGCAATGAGTCACTTGTTTGGTTTATACTAATATATTTTAGTTTGCTTGTGACCGGAACCAACTTTACTTATAAAACAGCTGGAGTATGTCTTTGGAAACAACCAGTACTGAGCAATGAGGGTAAAGGTTCTTGGACAATAACAAACAACCAGGGATCTTGATGGGGTTTCAAAACCCCAACTAACAAGACAGATAACAAGTCTGACTGGCCAATCAAAGCGCCAATTAGTCAATAACAGTCACTTCCTTTTCTCAACCCAACACATTTTGTTCAGTGAAACATTCTGTACACTATTTACATACTACCCTGTATCAATGAGCCAAGTTTTATAAACCTAGCTTTGTTGGTTGATGAGATATTTAAGAATTTAGAGTTTCACACTGAAAGTTTTCAACTATTACCCATTATGCCAATTATATGACTCCAACCGTTATGTATTTCTTTTTTCCCGATTCGAGTGTGGTATAAACAAACGCTATCAATTTATGTTACCTGTTATTTTTGAGATTATATTTAAGAGATAAAACATGGCTTTGAGGGCAATATGCAGTTTACAGACTGAGCAGTCCAAGCTAGAACGGAATATGGTCCGCAGCTTCGCTTTCGACTGACCAGTCCATAAACTGCATATTGCCTGAAAATACATGTTTTATTTGTTATATTATACCGAACAGTTATTGTTTAATTACATCAACAAATTCTTTTATTAACCAACAAATGTTGATTATCAAAGGTCTGAAGTAAAACCCATTTAAAAGCGTTTTAAGAGACCAGTAATATTTATAAGATTCTTTGTCATTTGATTTATGTTGTAACAATCTGCCTATGTAAACACAGCATTAAACATGTATTGGCCAATATACCGCAACAGTCGATACAGAGTTGTACACCCTTGGTCAATAAACAGTTTGTTCCTGGCCTTTCATAGTGATTTAATGACCGGTGACGTCACATTGAAATAAGAACAAATTATGCAAATGAGGTATAATGTAATATATCTTAGTGTATCTGAGAGTTGTAAAAGCTATGTTTGCGTTCATTATGAAACTAAAGATTGATCACTGAAAAATTCGAAATTATGTTTCACTCTAAATTCAAAATGTTTGGATCTTTCAGAAACATGTATTTTGGTTGTGAAATTCCGACTTGTTCACTATATACAACTGCATAAACTATTTCCAAAAGCATTATATGTTCAGCCAGTTTCTGTAGAAATCTAGTTTATAGCGAGTTTGGGAGTAAATCTGGTAATTTGGTAAAGGGTTGATACAATTCCTAGTACAAAATGTGTAGTAATAGTTTGAACCTCACAGAAAGAGCCTGACTACATACTTATACTCAACCACAAGTTTTCTGACATTAACAAATTAATGTCAAGGTCATAGTTAATGTCAAGGTCATATTAAAGTCAAGGTCGTAGTAAATGTCAATACCATAGTAAATGTCAAGGTCATAGTTAATGTCCAGGTCATAGTAAATGTCAAGGTCATATTAAAAGGTCAAGGTCATATTAAAAGGTCAAGGTCATATTTTTTAAGTGTAACTGAAAGTAATGTTTCAAGGAAATGTTTGTCTGTGAGTAAGAATATAATATGTGACAAAGGGTCGAAAAGTTTTTATCAATATTAAGATTTCTGTGTGCCAATAATGATGATGATGTTGTTGTTTTTGTTGCCGAAAGTGTTGATTTTGCTATGTTTTTATTTTTGATGATGTTGTTGATTTGGTTTCTGCTGTTGTTGATAATGATGATGTTACTGGTAATCATATTGTTACTTATGATGATGTTGATGCAGATTCTAATGATGTTGTTGTTGCTGATGATGATGTCACTAATAATGATGCTATGAGTATAACATTAAGCCATTGTTTGCTTTAATACAGCTAAAAAGTACATGTCAAAATTTTAAAGATAAATATTCAAGGACATTTTTTGGGCTTTGATCAACAAATTTGTTAAAAAAATGAGTTTAAGCATACATTAGCTGCTTTACCTCAAAACTACACATCCAAAAGATACATGTGTGTAACTAACATCATGACACAACGTACTGTCTTACCAAAGCACTTCCATTTGTTTCATAGGCATCAACATAGGCATTAACCAATACATTTAACACATTGTCTACTCTTTTTTCAACAATAACATTTAGTTGGCGTGGCTTATTTGATATTTTTCGTGTCCATCATTGGTCACGATTGATTTCCCCTTACATGACAGAGTTGGCCCGGGCCTCATACAGTCTGGCGAGGTTTTACAGTTGACATCCTCAGGGAGTAAACAATGCTGTAAGCTTTTTCTATGATGACAACTAATGTTGTTTTTATCAACAGCGAAAACTGGTGACATTTGGATTGGTAAGATTGTAGGGCATGTATAAATAGGGGAATTGTAAATATAAATGGTAACAAAATTGCTGTTTGATAACGAAGTGTCAACAATAAAAATCATCAGCACATTTTCTAAACTGTACCCTCTCAGAGAAACAAATGGAACTTTAAAGCAAGTACACCAGTGAAAGCAGTTATGGTAGGTTTAAAACTTGCTATTGTATACGAACATTCACCAGACACTCGTGAATTCATAACATGGACTGTTGAATTGTGAAATAGGTGAATTACACTGTGATGTTATTACAACAGAGTATAGAACACATGTCTATTGTTTACACATGTAACACCTATTTTGCAATGCGTTGGTCCATGTAATTTATTCAGGAGTGTCTGGACAATGTTCCTATACGACATAAAGCCTTTAAATATGGTGTTGTTATTTTAAAAAAATTGTGTTTTTACCCCTTAATAGCTACATGGATTTGCAGTTCTTGATTGGGTACAAATTTATACCACACCTTTCCCCTATAATCTCTGTTCAGAAATATTGTAGATTCACAAACAAGGCACCTGGTTTACTATAGTTGGACTTATAATCCGGTAAATAGGCTTTCTGTTGGTATTTTAGAAACATGCAAGATTCATGGTAAGTGAGGGGATGAAACCATTTGTTGTTCATATGTATTTTATAAATCAATCAATTGTGATTTATTCCAAAAACTGAAAACTGAATGCTTTCACAGTAATACTCTTAGAATTGAAGCATATCAAAGTATTAACATTAACTTAAAATACGAAGGCCCGATTTCCTTATCAATTAATCCGGTTAAATCTAAAACTTTTCATGCAAAGTTATACATATTTCCGACAAATTTATCATTATTATCATAACCTACGCATCTACATAAATATGCTTGTCAATTACATTGAATTAGGATAAATACTGAGCATTTGGGGAAAAAAATCTATTGCAAAAAAACAGGTATAGGTAAACCCTTAATGTTAATGCCAACTTTTGGGGGAAAATGCATGATTTGAAAGATAGTTTGCCGGGGGAAACCACTTGTTAACAGCTATTCCCTTTTCGTTTGAGGGACAACTCTGTACTTTTTCATGAGTGCTCTCCCTTTTGGGTAGGTACTTCTACAATATGTATAGAGCAAAAATGTTTGAAATTGTATTTTCCTTTCATTTTAGGACAACAATATATTTCCATGTTTACATAATTTTAGACTTTCCTATAACATCAGAAAGCGCATGTCTTCATAAAACAGTAAACATGGTAGTTTTCTTTGTTAAAAGTCATGAACATAACTTCCCAAAAGGGAGAGCACTCATGCAAATGAACAGAGTTGTCCCTATAACGAAAAAAGGGAATTGTTATAAAGGGAGATAATCTCATGAGTACCAACAGACCAGATAACTATGGGACATTTTACAGTCTTAGACAGTTACATCGAGTTTGCATGAAGTAACCAAAAATGTAGTTCATATATATATACATTTCTCCCTTGAAAAACTAGTACATGTATCTAGAAAATTTGAATAAATGACATCAAAATTACAATTAGAAAAAAAAGGTTAGAAAATTATTTGCCAAAGTAACATAAAATTTTGTATCAGTATATTTAGCTCAAATTACTACCCATGTATTTTTGATGTACAGAAAAAAATAAAATAATAATACAGACTGTTGTTGACCGTATATCTACTTATATTAAAACAAATAAACCCATGAGTAATGTAAGTTGAAAAATAAACTACCTAAGTTAAAGGCACATTATTCGTTAAGTGTTTTACTAACTGTGTCTACATTATTTGTTAAAGTGCTTCATTGATTGGCTGGCTAAGAGGATTCAAGCAGTGAATTTGTTAAAGATTTATTAAAAAATATGAAAAATCTACAACATTTTGCAAAACACGAACATTTTAATTCCACCCTCTTAAATAGAAGTGCAGTACCTGAAAAATCAAGTAATGTTCAGGACTAACACAAATTCATTCCACGTACAGATAACAGTGAAAAAGCTAGGATACAAATTGCATAACCTTCAAGAATAAGGCTTAATATACTAACAAAAGAAAAAAATAGAGACAAAATTGTGACAAAAAGAAAACCTCTCAAAATATTAAACATACACTTAAAACCATTGACAAAGGAAGAAAACAAAAACACAGTCAATGATTTCTCACTAAGAGGAACTTTGACCATGCTCGTCGTCATTTTCCATTGGTTCTTGCTTCACTCTGTTGCCACGGTGATTGTTTCTCTTGTTGTCAGTTGTTGTATCTTCCTCCACAACGTTATGTTCATTATCCTCAATTTTTGTATATTCTGAACTAGCCGTATCGATTACAATATCATACCCTAAATTCTCGTCTGTAGCTAGCACACTGTCCGCGGGGCTGACCCCTTTCAAACCATGTCTTCCGCGAAATCTGGGACTCAATCCTGGTATCCCCATACAGTACCTCCTCTTATGCCGCGCCATGTTACTGGTCCGACAAACCTTACCACATGTATCACAGCGTATTAGTTTCTCATAACGCCCCTCTCCACGTGATACAAGCAACCCGTCGATCTGGGGAGTCTTCATGTAGTTCTTTGCACCGGTCAAATCAGGAGACTCCGTTCTAGATCGATTACTACCGCCGAGTTCCTGTATACAGACGTCCTCAAGCCCCACTGACGGCGACCCCTCGTTTCCGGACAGATTGTACATCTTCTCCTCCTTCCACCTTAGCCCCGCCCCTTCATGAATATTCGCACCGCTCATTTCAATATTTGTTCTATCACAACTACCTGAGCTGCCGTTATCGTCGTCTAAATCGACCTTGACCGGTAAAAACATCGAACTTGTTCCAGGAAACACCGGCTGTGTGGTAGCGGTCTCCAGAGGAGCGGGTGTAATCTCAGTTTCGCGTGCCCGACGGGTTGGAACGACACTTTTACGTTTGTTCGTTGGAGCTTGGTCAGACTTTAATGACACAGACTGTTGTCCGAGTGATTCTTGTCCTAGTGTATATTCTGTAAACAGAGAATATATGAAATAAGAACTTGAAAATAAAACTTAACTATAATGAATAACTCAAGGTCCATGTTTTAAGGGAAAATTATAACAAACAGCAACAAGTCAAAACAGTAAATATATAAACTACGTATCATTATACCATTGTGTTAATCTTTACCATGCTTTCATGTTTGTTTCATGCATTTCATGCTTTTTCATATATATTATTCATGGCAATGAATATGTCTGTTTTTGCCAATTAAAACCTTTTTGACTTGACTTTCACTTATTGCATTGAGTATTTTAAGACCTAAATGGGTTAATTTAATACGGTTAATTTCTGCTGACACGACAATCCCTCCAAACTGACAAATGTTCTTAGTAGAGAGCCTGTCTGAATAGCGAGACTCCAATACAGTAAAATAATCTGTTTGGGGTCAAAATAGAGTTCATTGGAAGATGCATAGTCTCTGTTGCCTCATGCACCTTCATAAACATCAAATTTTGTCAGACAATTTTCTCCGGATAAGTGTAATGACTGTTAATGTACGGCTTTATAGCAAGTTTTAAACCTACCATAGCTGCTTTCACTGGGATACTTGCTGGAAGTTTCATCTGAAAAATTATAAATAAACTCAAATACTAAACATTTCGAGTCTCAGTTGTATCATTTTTACTGTTTGAAGTTTCTCTATTACATTTTTTCAAATTCAAATTTACTCTGATAGTTACTGAACGAAAATGTTATTATCAGTTTTACTCAATTTTCAGAAGGAGTATCATAAGTTTAATTTAAAATATATAAGCAAGTTTAATCTTCATGTTGTCACTTGATCTTTCAGCCTGCTTAATCCCTGCCCCTTGATATACTTACAAGGACTTTCTTGCATGCTTCGTCTAGGGTTAGATTGTAGTTAAAACTAGTGTGACATATAAATATTTTCGAAATTATTATATTACACTCAAGACAAGGTTGGTGATGCAATAAATTCAGATAGAAAATTTTAAGAGAGTTCCAGACCTGCCAAAGAATCGTCCATATCATCTTTCTCTTGTTTGATTACTGTGTAAGTGCTGTCATCTGGGTCAATCTCCTCAGGTCTGAGCTGTATCAGTTGCATATCATCGTTAACATCAGCATCATCTTCATTATCATTGACCTGCTTTGTGCCATCATTGAACAGAGTTGTATTTACAGGTAAGGTTTTCTGTCGTGCTCCGGTCCTTGTAGAAAAACCGCTAAATGCTGGACTCATTATTTTTATCTTTCCCTGTAATGAAGGACGTCGGGATTTCTTTGTGTAGTAGGGACGTTTGCGTATTCCATGGCTGAAGGGCTCAGGATTGACACGGATTTGATTGGAGCGCGCTGTTGTACTGTATGGAGTCATGAACTGGGACTTGTTAGTCTGATGCCCTGCAAGGAAACATACATAAAACATATTAACATACATGATAAATAAATGGTTCATGTTTGCCTTGTTTATATTTGAAGTAAGAGGCAGGGCCAGGGGGTGGGGTGTTAGTAGGGTAGCCAAGTTACTTTTATAATATCTAGAGCATTCAGTATATATGAATACTAAAAACAGAGTAAGTAAGTTGAGATTTTTTCGATTTTCGCCATAATTTACATGTTATTGTTAAGAACGGTTATCATTGTTGAAAAAACAATTGTTAGCTAAATCAAATGTCAACTAAAACTGTGAGTCAACTCAGAAAAAAGATATCCCTTTCACACTACTATATTACACATTAAAAATGATCTGCCTTGAACTATTTTGCACCAAGATTATAATCCTTCATGCACATCCTGAAGTTGTTTACTAAAACTATGTAAAGTTTCATCAATTTTGGTTCATCTGTTATGGAGGAGCTGCGCTTACAAGAAATATGGACAGACAGACAGGGTGATTCCTGTAAATATGGACAGACAGACATATGGACAGGGCGATTCCTATAAATATGGACAGACAGACAGATGGACAGGGTGATTCCTATAAATATGGACAGACAGATGGACAGGGTGATTCCTATAAATATGGACAGACAGACAGATGGACAGGGTGATTCCTATAAATATGGACAGACAGATGGACAGGGAGATTCCTATAAATATGGACAGACAGACAGATGGACAGGGTGATTCCTATTTACCCCCAAAACTTTATTTCACAATCTAAAACTCTTTATGATGCATGTGCAGCTTATTTTAGACAACTTATCCTCTACACAAGTACTTACTTTTCAGACAATGTCCCAGGAACATTCGTTTCACGTCATTGTTGTCCACGAGGAAACTTTTACCCGAATCTGATCCAAGATGGCTGATTGTACCTTCGCTGACGTTGGCCGACAAAACCACTGATTCTTCCCCTGTGTTCTCTGACAACTGATGAATCTGTGAAGAGCCAATAAAGGGGAGATAATTTGTAGGACCAAGTAATGACAGTTTAATGGAGTTTGATATAAACCATATAATGAACA
>ENA-OREC01001734-OREC01001734.1-marine-metagenome-genome-assembly--contig:-NODE-1734-length-11378-cov-10.926998_pt1 | contig 11378 bp, 2 predicted proteins | sample MGYA00248626_ERZ508543 | MGnify/ENA primary metagenome ERZ508543 (study PRJEB26211, sample SAMN05518279) | marine metagenome | isolation source: Puget Sound, Washington, USA | host: Bankia setacea... | reverse complement strand
TTTACTTGTTTAAAATGTCAGCTGAAGAATGTCGTTTGAACTTTACTTGTTTAAAATGTCAGCTGAAGAATGTCGTTTGAAGTTTACTTGTTTAAAATGTCAGCTGAAGAATGTCGTTTGAACTTTACTTGTTTAAAATGTCAGCTGAAGAATGTCGTTTGAACTTTACTTGTTTAAAAAGTGAAGCTAAATCACCTGTACCATACATACCTACAGGTCAACATTCTATGGGAACAGTGCCAACACCTACAAATCGTTTCCCATTCTTATATTTCTCTGTGTACATAAACGGCTATCCACCTGACGTGTCGGTCGAACTACCTCTATCCCAATATTGGTCTTCAGTTTTTTTCAAATATCAAATGTGATTAAAATGTTTCCATTACTATTAACTTAAATCGACTAGATTATTTGCGCATTCGGTCCGTTCTAAAACCTGTTACTTGGCATATGATAGAGTTCAATAAAGTGTGTGAACGTTACGGGAAACAAAAAATAATTCCCATCGGATTTACTATTTGTAAGTATGTGGCTTGTGACTTGAAGGTTTAATGCCAACTAGAGACCGGATTATGACTTAGACAAACCCAGGTGAGAATATACCTTGATCACGTTACGAAACAGATGGGAATTGTTTATTGTTTTTTTGATGACGGTTGTGTCTGGGTCCAACGCGTTAACCATTGTATAATATGCATGGACATATGTGGAGGAACAACTAAACAAAAACATGGAATAAAGAATATCGAGGGTTTGAGTAACACAACTGATTGATATTGTTCATTGATCACGGTTGGAACTGCGCCACTCACGTTAATAATTGTACATATGTTGTCGAAAAACTACAACCATGAAATAAAGACAATCGTTGTTGGACACTTAAGACGCGAGTGTACTTTTAATGTTATTCAAATTCAGTTTGTGCTCGTAGCGATGTGGTTGTATATATAAGATCTATAATAAGAGAAGCGAGTATTTCTGTATGGTTTAACGTTCACATAGATTGCTGCATAGTATTAACAAATGTAACATAACAAATACCCTAGTCGATAATGCATGGAGCCGAAACAAAGAAACGATTTTACTCCATGTAACGTAGAGAACTATCGGCTTTCTTTTTCTTTTTTTTATAATTCCCTGTGTGGTGGATAATTTGAAGGAGTTGGCTCGGCTGTACCGGCTATTATGGAACATTGGACTATTAAATGGCTGTTAAATAAATAATGCAAAGGACCTCTATATCTCTTGTGTCTGGATGAGCGAATAAACTTGCCGTCCTTTTGTTTTTACGACAACCCAAACAAGCAGTGGTTAGCCGCGTGGGTATCGGTCTGCCTTGAATTATTGATACCGGGGAAATAATTAGATATACTGTAAGTCAATGATGTATGTTGAAGAAAAACACAAAAAATCATTAAGAGTGAATTCTCTTGGCTAGTGTTATTAAGTTAGCATGACGTACTCGTTAGCGTGTACGCGTGTCTCAACCGGGCACACGAGTGAAGGGAACGCGATCGATTCTCTCTCAATTTACATCATAACAGTTTGCAAGTGAAACATTTGCCAGACTTTTACACACACACAGAATCAGCCAGTGTTCACAAAAACGTGAACGAGGGTAGAAGAGAGCTAGGGGAAACCTATTTTAAGATCCGTGGCAATGTATTTTCACAGCTGAAAAGCAAAAGAGTAGCTCGTTGCCAAGTAGAGAGACTATAGGCAGGTTTTAATCAGTTTTTGTGAAAGGGAAGTATTTCTTGTAATAGTGTGTTCTATAAGGTGTGAGGAGGTTATATAGGGAAATAAGTAGAGCAGGTATCTTGAGCAGCAGCTGTAACTGTTCGCTTACACATAAAGGATGTAAGTCTTCTGTGACAGTCGTTAGTCGTAATATTGGGTGTTTCAGTGCTAACTGGGCCTGTGTTCTATTCAAGGGGGAGTTAGACATGAATATTTTATAAAGACGATATCTACGTGTGATGAACCAAGGAGAGAGAGTCGTCTTCTAAGTATACATCATCGACAGGGCAGCAGATATAACGCTACCGTGTACATGCAGGCAAATACAGTGTACATCTATATATTCACGTCTCGAAAGTACACATGTATAAAGTGTAATATACGGATTACTGGGGGGCCAGCTTTCTCAGCATTTTGATCAGGTGTTCCAAGGATACTTACCCACCTGTCTAGTGTAAACAGTGTTTTTATAGTGTTTTAGGGTAGTTTTGAAAGGTATTACTATTTTGGGTGGTGTTTAACAAAGGTAAATGCGTGGTGAAGGCATGTGATTGAATATGCGGAGTACATTGCTAGAGGGATGTTACGTATTAGAAGTTTTATCCTCACGGGTCTACTATTTCAAGGTAAGTCGAACAAACATACGGTACTTATTTCTGTATAACTCTTCCTACCCCTTATAATGATCATTTTTACGGTTTAACAGAGAACTTTAATTCCATCTTCCCCTCTATTTAATGATAGTTTATGGCTTGTCGATGAACTTTAAAAACGGGCCTTGGAAAACATGAGTGTATATATTTGTGTTGTTGAATACATGGAAGTATGATAATTTCAGTACATTGTATCTGAAATACCCCCACCCCTTATCCAGAACAGTTTCTTTATAAGATCGTCTGCTTGATAAACAGTCTAGTACGTATACAGTACTCCTTTTGTCTATTGTTGCTGATATATATGTACGATTTCCTGTTTTCTATCCGAGGTTTTCTTCTTTGTTCATCCTCTCAAACAAATACAAACAATATCTTCTATCTCTCATTTATCTCTTCCATCCATATATAATATTGTCTTTCCTTCCACCCATCATCATCATCTCTCTCTCTCCACAGTCAAGTACTGATGTCTTTGTCTTAAAATAGACATGTATGGTTTAATTCTCACCACCTGTCATTGATCCGTTTTACCGTCTCCAGTTTGCTCTCAATATTATTATGTTTTACTATTGGCTCTCATGTACCACTGCTCCATATCTCGGCGTGTTTACATTTCAATCCCAATCCGTTTTAGTTCCATTTCAATCTATATTATTAAAACACTTTTCAAAACACGTTTCCCATTGTCAGCTCGTATGATTGTATTTACCTTGTGCTTTCATTGATATCCTTTATTCAACATACCATACGTTATTGTAGAAATATACATTGTCAGCAATTCTGATTACTTATAAAATTGAACACACCCGGTCTATATCTATATTCCAATACACAGTACAAGTAAAGATCTAAAAATAAAACCGCTATATAGTGCTGAACTTACAAAGATGTAGGTAACACGTATCGATTATATATCTTTTTCAATGTTTCAATGTATATTAGCATACAGTAATTTGTTTTCTGTGGAGCAATCAGAGAAGCGATTTATGACTAATTAGATATTGTTCATTTCATACTTTAGTCTGATGAAGCTTGTATATATTCGTGTAACTATGGATATGAATAAAGCTCACCAACGCCTTCACAACCTCCATCTCTCTAACTTCTTATAGATGTAGTCTTCTGATAGCAGTCTCATTCTGATGTATATATCATCTATTGTCTGTTATCTGATGACCAAATCATACTTACAAGTACAAAAGTACACGTTACACACATTTCAGGATAAGATACAATCAAACCTTTAACTATGACCACTTGTTCGGGGAGACCACCTAACTTTATAGACCACCTTGAACGATTTGACCATTGGATGTTTAGTTAATAAGCATGTACATGTAATCCACACGTTTAACATGTCTACAAAGACCTAATGATTAGAAGATACAATCAAACCTTTAACTAGGACCACTTGTTCAGGGAGACCATCCGACTTTATATTCAACTTGAGCATTATGTCCATTGGATGAATGTTAAGTGACCACGTACATGTACACCTATTTCAACCGTTTAAAACGACCTTCTGTCAGCAAATACCACTTCAATGTGTTCCTTAAGGTGGACTTAATTCAAAGGGTTTTATTATACATTCACCAACGGTGCTATAGAATACATCAGTGTATATATAAAATAGAAATACTAGTTAATTACTTGTACACAGGAATCAGCTAGTGCATATAGTTCCTACTTTTCCTATTACATTGTTGATATATAATGTTCATAAATACAAACAGTTGGCATACGCACACCATAGTTAACAATAACAACACTAGGATAAAAGAGGGGGGATGTGTGTGTGGGGGGGAGTGTTGGGAAACAGGTCAGCGGAATTTTGTGTAACATAAGAGCCCTGCAATCATACACACACTGTACATGAGTTTCTGTAATATATACACATGTACGAAGATAACATGTTGTATTATATCTGTACGAGATCTAATACCCGTTGCTGTTTCCTTCCTGGTGGTGTATGAATAGTAAACACAGGTACATATCAGTCTGTCTGAACATTGCTGCAACCACCCTAATCTTACCACGCTTATCTTCCTCGTGTCGATTCTGATTAATCTTCCATTTTTCTGCTTGATGTTTTTTTTATATCTCAGTAACTTGCCTCTTATCTGCTAAATCGCGTTTTCTTCTCAAACATTTCCACAATTTCTCTCCAACCCATCACCCATCACCCCAGCCCCCACCCCCTCCACACCACCAACACCCACTAACACACAAACTTCACTGGGACGGTTTCGTGAATTATTCTGTTTTCATTAATGGCAAAACAGGATTTTCAATTTACGTGTTGGAGGGGTGGTCGGAATTTGATAGTCTTTATTGACAGTTTATTCGAAAAAGACTTATATACACGTACTACTAACGGCGTATATCATCACATAACATATAGAAGAAAGAACAAGTTTTAAAACCCCCAAAGCTGGACAGATGAGTGTTTGAAGAGTACGTATGACTCATCTTCAATATGTTAGCGGTTTGTTTTTACTCTGTGCGTATGGCCGATGTCCTATTAGCAGTGGAAATTTGTTATTCATGTTTGTAGTACATTTGTACCCACGTAGTTTGTCTCTTGTCGTTACAAACTTGGACAAACATGTAATACACACAAGACAACTTCCACGCGTGTATGAAAAAACAAGATGTGTACTTTTTATGACATTTAAAGATTTTAACTTAACTGCTCACTCCGAAATCTCAAAGCAAGCTGTACATGGTATAGTCTGAACTAGTAGGTGTGTGTTGCTAAACGAATGAAATGGAGAGAAAAGTCGATGTATTATATCTAAGTCACAAGCAAATTGAGGGAAGGAAAAACTGTTTCAAATTACAAAAAAATCAATACCAACGCATTGCTATTGTGGTATATTGTTGGGAGATTGTTTTAAACATGTACTTGAGAAGCAAACACTCAGAAACAATGGGCCACTTATTAGCTTACTCAGCAGTTTGTGGAACAATGAAGGTGTACAGACAGTTGAAGTGCAATATAGTCCCGTAAAACTGGCTCACTATTTTTTGTTGTCGCATTTCTAGGTCGGACTAAAATCATGATATGTGTAGCACCGACAGCTTACCAACGGTCCTGATATTGTTTACAGTTTACACTTCAAATGTACACCCACTCTAATGGCATAACTAGTGTACGTATTTTCAAGTAAAACTCCACCATTGGGACCGACACGATGGCAATATAATCTGTTTGGGAGCCTTAAAACCAAGACCCGATTACATTTAGTTTAAAGGATGGCATTATTAACGGAACATTGCTGTATTTGTATTGTGCTCGAGATACAATGGATGCGAATATTTTTATCTAGATTTCAAGTTGACATGTGATCATATTTTTTTATTTTACTATCAAAATATAAGTTCCAAATTTCAAAATCTAGACTCAACGCCTGAACCGGGTCTAGATGCTGTATGATATACCGTGTCAGAAGTAATGTATCTTTGTCATATTATATGCGAGTAGATTTGAACAAGGAAGACCGGGACTATAATATATTTATTCCTGATATACCAAACTGAATTCAATTAATTGGCTTGTATGTGCGCTGACCATGGTTGATCCAAAGACCATTGCACGATTTGCTTGACCTCAAATTAGAGCAATTTCATGCGCACACAAGCTGGTGTGAAAACGACAGCCATGGACTGAACCTTTGACAAATTAGCAGACCTATGCGACTGGGCATTCATACAGAAATCACCTTAGTGTTAAACGTGTTAATATACTCACACATATAGGATTAATTTGTGAAACATATAAACAATATAATCGTGATTGTTTGTGTGTGTCGTTCGATCGATCATTCACTCCATAAGTTGGCCCCAAAATTGAAGTCACACTTTGTGAACAATAGCCCAAATGAATGTACCACTTTTGTCCCACAGCTGTTTTATAAACGTTTTATGCTTGGTCATTTTCATGAAACTGCTTCATTACGTTTTAATAGTTTTAACAGAACATACCGTGATACTTTTATTCGACATGAAGCATAAGCAGCCCATGGTCATAAACGCAAAGACACATTGCATGGAAAGAGAAAAAAATGTAAATAAACATGTTTTCATACTCTGCCATACATAGTTACTAATACACACGGAAGTGAGAATTTTAATTTTAAATGTGAGTATATTCAATTTTAAATATACACAATAAAGCACCATTATATCAAACATGAACTTTTCACCTAAATTAACGATATAATGCAAATCTAGATACACCATACAAATCCTGTATCCTATAAACGGCACTCGCTTTATCTACTCGCACAGTCGCCGTTATTGTTTAACGTATCATAAAATGTAACAACAAAGAGGTTTTGGGAGATTCGTATATTATAAAAATGTGGCGTAATGTTTTTGTTGGCAAGGATATTGTTCCATCCAAAGATGACCTAGACTTTATGAAAACACGTTTCTGTCACTTGGAAGACATCGAGCAGCCACTGTTTACTATCAAGTTTCCACATAAAGTACAATTGAACTGTTATTGCTGAAGTCGGGCTTTCTTCTTTGTTTAGAGAATCACCATGGTAACGCGTTCTACGTCTATATTGATTTTAAAAACATTACAGGTAAACAAATTAAATCATTCGGTTCTGAAAGGTTTCTACACTTTCATTATTTTCTCTAACACGTATATTTTCAAGGATCAAAGAGATTTGAATGATTAAGATATTTGTATAAACACAATGAAACGTTGTATAGGACCGATTGAGCTTGCTGTCGGAGAGAAAGTTAACACAACGACGATGATGATGGTGATATACATAAAACAACCAAAGTAAAGTTATTGTTGATGATGTTACTTTGTTTATGTCTTTAAAACGAGACGTACATAATATATTGAAGTCTAATGCGTTATAGTTTACAGTTTAATGCGTTATTGTTTTATATGCAATTAAAAATATGATGAACGAAAGACTTGTACATGGAAACACATATAACAGCTTCTCCCGTGTGCGTTTTCATTTAATAAGTCCGTAGCTACAAAATCCCAAAGCTAAATAAATCGCATTGCATAGTGTCACGATTGGATGGGTAACGAATCGCGTTCCCGTATTCTGCACTTTGTCACGCGATCAGTATAATTAGACAAAGCAAGCCCTTATGTTTCATTTCATTTCATTTAATGTCTTTTTTTTTTAATCGATGAGTAAAGCTTGTTTGGGGGGTGATCTCTAGCTAATCCCACGGTGCATGCAGTTTATTGTAGTTTTTGGCAACACGCTATGCCGTCTGGTTTCAATGCCAAGTTTTCAAAAAAATGAAGATAATGACGTAGGCAAAACACGTAACCTCGTGACCTCGTGACCTCGTTTTGTAAAAAACTAAACAAGGTCAGTTATCAATGTACAAACAATAAAGAACCGTCACTATCACACTAACAACAGGTACCTGGTAATTTACGAATACATTAATGTTAGTTATTGCGCGCTGTGTTGAGATGAGAGACATTCTGCTACTTCATGCGGGTATAACTGTCACTACAAAACGTTTCCCCGGCCAACCTGTTGTTATCATCCCGAGGACTATTAAAGCGAACATTGGTAGTTTTACCTACTTTACAGTGTTGCTGGAATTTAGGAATCGCAAACACAGTAAATGGAGGTCTCAGAGACAAACATTTCGGAGGGAAAGTTCGTATGGTGTTTCAAGTAGAGGCAAACGGTTAAACATTATATTTACACAAGAGAAACCATCCAGACACTAACTTGCTTTGAGCACATACAATCTTATTTATGCACACCCCAAAACAACTTTGTCTGAAAAAAAGAAATATTCTCGAATATACTATGCATGTACCGTATGGACATTGACCGTCTGGGGTTGGATTTGTTGTTTTGTATATTGTTGCTGTTTTATATTTGAAAGACGACCACACTGCCAATGTTTACGACTTATTCAGCATCGTTGAGGGAATACTAAAGAGTACAAATCCTTTCAGTTTCCAATAACAACTGATGTAATACTTAAACAGCTCTTTTTATTGGAGACACTGACAAACAACAGTAATAATCCTAAATGTATTGTGTCTAAAAGCTCACCATAGCATTTGACAATCGGACAGAATTTTGTAAACTGTTCGACAAATTTGTCACATAAGACATATTGGAACAACAGACCCGTTAAGTACGTATATTTAGTGTAACTGATTCGACTATGCGGTAAGAGCTTTGGAGTTCTGATCTGATCAACGTTCGTACAGACATCCCAATATTTGGAAATCTAATTTCTCATGTTTGTTGATGTGTAGCCCCCCACTTAACTGAAATTGATCCTGTGGTTCTCAGCTAACGTTCTCTTCATTGGATAGCTTACCATTTACACAAGATCGATCCACTTCACGCGATAAAGTGTTTCAATACGAATTTTGTACCACTCGCTTAACGGATCCTCGCAGCCTTTAACGTATTTGTACATATGGTTGCAACGTAAGATTAACCGTACATATGGTTGCAGCGTTAGATCATCCGTCCATATGGTTGCAACGTTAGATCATCAGTACATATTATATGGTTGCAGCGTAAGATTATCCGTACATATGGTTGCAACGTTAGAACATCAGTACATATTATATGGTTGCAACGTTAGATCATCAGTACTTATTATATGGTTGCAGCGTAAGATTATCCGTACATATGGTTGCAACGTTAGATCCTCAGTACATATTATATGGTTGCAACGTTAGATCATCAGAACATATTATATGGTTGCAACGTTAGATCATCAGTACATATTATATGGTTGCAACGTTAGATCATCAGTACATATTATATGGTTGCAACGTCTCTTAAAATTTAACAAGGATTGACAACCTGTTTAATTACCGGTTGTGTTGTAATTCTGTGTTATCTTCAAAAGCTGCTCGTATAGTACCAGTCAAGTAGATGAGGTTTCCGCCGTACCCCCTCCCCCTCATAGGTGTGCATGTAACTTGAAACCAATCAATTTCTAACGTGTATATCTACATGGAAAATCATCAACTTGAATAAATGATTTGAAGGTGACACGTACCAGTGATATGTAAGTAACTTCAAGCATTGTCCTATACAGATACTCAAATGGATCCGCTTATATTTCTTTTATTTGTTGTTAGAACTACGAACATGACCTTTTCTGTCAATTTTATATAAACATTACTACATCTTCGGTATCTTATTATTAACGAGAGAATACTATTGAACGAAACAATGCTCTAATTTGGATAAGAAATTATTTCAAAATTACACCATTCAAATAGTTTAGCTTATTTCATTCAGGGCACCAATTCAAACATTCAAGTATAACATTTGCTGCTCATCTTCGTTATGACAAAACACATTCGGATCACACACTTGTATACAAACGGTTAACGACACGTCAATCTGTCATTAGTTTCGTCTGCTTCTTAGGAATAACCGTTGGTTTCTTACTATTGTCTCCACGATGAGCTCCTCGACTGCTTCATATAGATCTACATTGTATTGATTTTTGTTCGTATAATTATTTTTCTCAGTCTATATGATAATAGTTGTCAACTTACTGGTGACTACGGTATTGATTGATTCATTAACAAAAAAGTGATCTGAGGAGACAATGCCGTGCCTCCAAATGTCTTCGCAAGTTGACAAAAAAGATAGGGCGATAAATTTAAACAAAACGAAATGTAATATAAGACTGTCTGCATGTGCATGGTTGGATGTCATTAAGATTGCGTTATTGTGAATACTTGGCTTACTTAATAGTTGGGTAGCATTGCTTAGTGTGTCTAGAATAACCTAAATTATAATACGTCTTTAAATAGAATTGACCAACTTGTTCCGACCAATCCACCATGGTTGCGTCATTGAGATTCCAAGACCTGTAGTTCAAGCACTAGATTATCCAATGTTAAACTATGTTCGTTATCTTGGCCTTTGGCAGTTTTTACCTTTATTACATCTTGTCAGTAGCTACACTTTGCAATTTGTTTGAAGACTGTTGAAATTCTCAGTCACTTACATCGAAAAGTCATTGGATAGAAGCGGCAATGCGAGTCTATAACCTACGTGTATTGTAAGGCTTGTGTAACTCAGCAAATGTACAAGGGCTGTCCCAAGCATACGTGCAATTTGTTTTGAATAAACGTGTGTCTTGCTACTGGTAATTATTTCTAGTCGTTAACTTAAGCTGTTTTACAACTACGGCAAAAGTCCACGTACTTCTGAAACACTCCTCGTTCGAAGAAGTTGGACCGAGTTTTATACTTTATACTTTTGTCTTCTCTCTTCCGCTTACTCAACACCATACAACTAAAAACTGCACGATAAAAGGTACTCGAGAGAGCATGGAACCCAAAGTCTGCCATTGTCAATTATATTGTATTGACGTGTTCTCTCAGAGTGTGTTAATGTTTGTTTCGCAGTGTCATCCCTTGTGTACGCTAGAACAGAGCACATGGAAACCTACCCATGGCCCATGTATACACAATGCTCAGAAGAATGTCTTTGAGTACAATAGGTGTAGTACATCCCACCACTGGAGTTAGCAGTTAGTTCGGGGGTTATCGAATGTTGAATGATTCTTACAGAAGCGTTTTGGCGATCGTCGAATACCTCATCTACAGTACTGCACTATGAGTCGTTACGTATTAAGTGAACCGGAAATAAGTAGCGTGGTTGCAGACGATTGGTTCAATTGGGCTGCGACTTGCTCGCTTCAAACATTCCTTTCACTCGCTTCATAAAACTCTTATAGATGTCTTATATTCTCGCAAGCATCGTGATTTCAAGACTTATACCCAGATAATACAGTTTAGAAATGGCTAGTAGTGATGTATGTATGTATGTATGATGTTTGTACTAGGTATGTCCTACAGGGTATGTAATATCCATGTAAAGAATTTGTCTTGGAAGAAACTGTATAAATGGTGGTTTCATGAACTCCTTAAAGCGATTTAAAACAGTAATATTATAAATGTATGCATGATAGGTATGTGTGTAT
>ENA-OREC01001733-OREC01001733.1-marine-metagenome-genome-assembly--contig:-NODE-1733-length-11378-cov-12.150164_pt1 | contig 11378 bp, 9 predicted proteins | sample MGYA00248626_ERZ508543 | MGnify/ENA primary metagenome ERZ508543 (study PRJEB26211, sample SAMN05518279) | marine metagenome | isolation source: Puget Sound, Washington, USA | host: Bankia setacea... | reverse complement strand
ACATGGGACAGGACATGGGACAGGACATGGGACAGGACATGGGACAGGACATGGGACAGGACATGGGACAGGACATGAGACAGGACATGGGGCAGGACATTGGACAGGACATGGGACAGGACATGGGACAAGACATGGGACAGGACAGATATTGCGCTAATACACAAACACGGTACAATAAACAACACTGCCACAAAAGTGCATAATGGCTTCTCCTAAAACTACAGTACCAGTATCTACTATAATCTAGAATTACCCAATTGCACAGCTAGGAGAAGTAAACTGAGTCCCAAAGGTACACTAACCCTACTTTATTACCGCCAGCGCCAACCTTGATTACGCGCATAGTAACGTGTCATTGAATAGACAGCTCGTCGTTTTGTTTGTCTTTAAGGTATGCGTACACTAGGTTTTAAAACTTCTATTTTTGTGATAAGACCACTTTTTGTAATTAGACCTCTCCCGGTGTATTTTCAATTGAAGAGTGTTGGTACAATTAGACCGTTATCAGAACAATAACACATTCAAACATTTCGTTATTGTAGAAAACAGGTTCACTAAAAGACTACTTCTCATATGAGTACTGGCTTACATTAAGGGACTCTAAACACGCTGTAGGTCGTGGAAAATAGACCAAGATGTAGATGTTAAGACCAAGTAGTTCTTGAATAAGACGACCCGCTCGAGGTATTGCCATTCGCAGGCTTCAAACAAGTGTTGAGTCAAACAATGCGGATAGGAAGAGCATGTACAACAAAACTCTCAACTACAATGACCTCATTTAACGTTTTATACATCATACAACTTATATGATCCACCTATCATTAATAATTGACATTTCTTGATGTAGGTCCTCTATGCGACATAGGCTCGCATTACAGGTGTTTGTTTTACAGAAGTTGTTTTATGATACATTAATTACTATACCTCGTCATGGAGTCCTGTAACCTTAGCAACAGCTTTCTCGTCGTCTTGGAATATTGAACATCAGTCACGAGGGATGGCTCACAAATTGTCTGTTTGGGTGAAATTACAGATAAAAAGATGAAAATAAGTAGGGGACAAGACACTTAGATGACAAACAAGTTCTAATTGTGCCACGTGACATATAATGGACTTCAGTTCAAGAGGAAACTCGTTCAATTTATGAAGTTAATACGACTATACAACGAGTTCTTAAAATAAACTAACAGCAGTGTTACTCTCTAAATCACACTCATAGAAATATTATTCTCCAAAGTATACCCAAAGCAACATTACTCTCTAAACTATTCTAATTACAATGCACATCTTAGTATTGCAGACACTGGCGAGAGTATTATACTGAACTATCCAGGCGAAGATTGAACACCAGAGCTTGCCAATACTTGCGCATATGAATAATTATAAAAATACAAACCTTGTACAGCATCAATAACACAACAATGCTTATATTCAACTGATCATAGAACAAAATGAACCAGAAAAGTAGACAACTCAAAGACATGAACTTTTATTAAAGGAACAGCAATGCGAGAAACAAAACACAACCTAATCTGACAAAGCAAGGACACTAAACGCTCTAAGGTCAGTGGTGGCATTAAAGTAAATAAAAACAACAGAGAAAACGTGCAGGATTATTCAAAGTAAATGAATACAAACAACATAGGCTCCTTCACTTCCGCTCAAATATCGATCGTCTGCTGATGCCGATCGTGCAAATTCCAATAAACGAGCGTCTAAACGATATAGATTAATTCATGCATTTGACGATTCAGGTTTTTATGTCATTGATTAATCGGAGTTAATTGACAGGATCTCGTGTTTTCCCACACTTTTGTCGTCTGCAACTGAACGGGATGAAAAGAGATCGCACCTTTTTGACCATTGAGCAGTTAAACACGGTGATGATTATCAGACTGTAGATTGGAATGACTCGGGTGTTAGTTCAAAGTGTTGCCAAAGCATATTGTCTTGATTGTCTTTGATTTACTGTGAAGGTTGGGTTATAAAAATGTGTTCTATGGTATTGTAACCTTGAAGTGACAAGCCTAGCTCTAACAATCGGACATGTACTCAAACAAGAAACCGAGTCACTTTCCCCATACGACCTAACAACGCAAGTTACACGCAATGCTTTTATCATGAATTCAAGATAAGGTTACCGATATCATTTCGTTTTCAGCTTGCAAAAATGGAGGAAAACCAATTTTAACTACATTGTAGGTTCATGCAGTAGTAGATGAGGCGGCCACGTTAATTGTTTACGATTCATCCACTTTCATCTAGAAATTAATCAGTATAGTGTATTCAACAGTATTTGTTAATAGAATCGTCCTTCTGTTATGAACCCACCCAACTCATAAATACAACAACACATAAACACACAAAACAACAACAACCAACAACAACAAACACACAACAATTGCACAATCACAATTATAATAAAATAGATTAAATAACACACACAACAGCAACAGTCAAACCAACAATAACAACAGAAAAAATAATAATTCAAACTTACTTTTATCTGTGCTAATGCTGCATCTCTGTCGTATGGTTCTACAGGATTGAGCGGGAAATCCAACATTATGGCACTAGCAGATCGTCTAGCCAACAGAGGTCCGCTGTTACTATGGAAGGTTATGGTCATGTTCGTATTTCCTGTGAAATTGAGGACAGTTACAATCTACAAGAATTTATATATAAACAATACCCTTTCTTACCATAGACCCAAAACCACAAAGGCAAACTATTCAATAGTTAACGAAACTGACGTCTGCTATATTAACCAAATTCGTGTTTCCGAACTTGTCGTCGCCCATTTCCCGCTTACTAAGCCAGCTGTACCAACGATCAATTAACGCCCAACTATTATTGATATTAGTATGTTTATGTTTGAAGATTGTTTTGAGTAAAAAACAGTACGGAACCAGAACCAATTGTCATGTGTTATTGTACTTTGAACCCATCTCAACGCACTGTCAGAACATTGCTTTCTTACCTTCCTTGAAGAAGAGTACAGCAGCTGCGGCCAATGTCCCGTGTCCACACAGATCCACCTCGTTCGTCGGCGTGAACCAACGAAGTCTGAAACTGTCAGCTGAAAATGGCGGGAAACAACATGTCAACAGCAGACGACTAAGTAACAAAATAAATTATACTGAATACATGTTCTATTTGGTCTCGTACGTGGTTACATACATACTTAACTTGTGTACAGGAGAGTAAACTATCGACGGGTTCAAACTCATCATGAACACAGACGCTAATAGAAAACTTTCACATTCACTACTCGGTGTGATAACGTAAATCCTGGGTGCCTATTTTTGATTGTAACACCATTGACAAAACGTTTATGATATGTACGAACAAAAACTAATCGCTGTACAAGCATCCATATAACCAATAACATATAGCATTGGTAGGTTCAGGGGATCAAAAGAAATGTCATAGTTATTGTAGTACTACGTTATACTAATATAGACCTAGATGTAATATAGCACTGGCATTCAGCACATTAACGGACAGCAGAAGAGCCCGCAAAAAGGGACACGAGCGGGAGCCAGAAAAAACAGCATCTTTTTATTTTCTATACTTTCATACTTTCAAGTTTGTGAGCAAAGTCAGTGGTGAGAATAGTCAGAACCTGTACAATAGTTGCTAGCCAAACCCACGCCAGTTATTAACAAGTTTTCTACAATACAAAGATAGTTTAATTTATTCTAATTCTGTCCTATATACATGCTGTTACACACATCCATAGAGCCCAGTTCACGTAACTCACTCGCTAAATTGTGAGGTGTACATATATATGGATTGAATCGAAGTGTGTGTGTGTGGGGGGGGGGGGGTGCTCGGGAAAATGGTTTAACTGTAATATGAGGTATAGACAGTTACAACAATTTTACGTGAGTATATTTCACAGAATGTTTGGTTCGAGTTTCACAGTTTTACTTCGCCGTGATTAGCACCTGTATAACGCGCGACTATGACACGAATAGTGGAGGAAGAATCTGACTATGTATGCTACCCCTTCAACTTTTAAAGTATTTAAAGTAGAAAGCAGTGAGTGATGTCCAATAATATCACCAAAACACAACAAAATGAGAGAGAATGTATGCGTTACAAAAGCGTTTACGATCGAGATAATAAATTTGATTCGTTATAAACTATAGAGATATTGTATTTCTTTATAACAGTTTCAATGTGATCACTTTATGGCAGTCTGTTATTTACTGTAACACGCAATTACAAGAAATACATGTCCTATCCGTGTTAGTACTGGTTCTTGAGGAGGAGCTTGGTTATCTGACCGTCCTTAAGTCACTAACATTCACTTGACACCCTCCACCTCAACAAATGACATAAGCATGCACGACCGAGTCAAGTGGGGTAGTGAGTGTTTCTTGTAACGTGTACTCGTAGTTCATTTCCTCTCCCTCAATGGTAGGGGATTCAATCGTGTTGGGTTCATTTCAGGGAACAGAGATTATGGAACGTGAGACAGACTTGCAATGTGGAGAAGCAGATGAGGAAGGGGAGGTAATGAAGGTGGATGTAGACCACATGTTGTACAAGTCCTACCTTTGTTAAACCCCCCTTCACTGGAGAGTTGCTGTATATAACTAGTCTCAGAGATGTTCATTTCAGCTGCTATCTTCTGTAACAGGCTGTCGTCAAGGACCTGTCGTCAAGAATAGGGAATAAAGTGTTAAGTATTGTTTCTGATTATACATGTACTTGCTTTTGTCGTTTAGTACATATGATGACACTGGCGTTGCTTCTTTGAGTTTCCGTTGTCCACGTGTTGTTAAAGATTGACTGACGAAGGAAAGGACGATACCGATGCTGATATCATTTGTGTTAAAAAGGCATTGTAAACTGATTCAGGTAAATACACAGTTCACGCGAGTATGTGTTTGCATTAGGTTAGGCAGCATATTATTGTTATCGAACTGTGGTTCCTCAACAACACAGGTGGATAGATTTACTGACATACTATCAAGGAGATATAAACGATCCGTGTTCATTACAGCTCGGCAGGGCTAAATAGTATGATGATAATGATGAGTAACACCATCACTAATTAAATTATACGCTTGTAGGTATAGTTAAAGACAAGCAATATGTATTTAGTAATTCATATCATTTAATAATATCAAAAGTGTGTTTGTTATACATACCTGTTTGAAGTGGGGGGAAAAAAGCAACCTCCCCGACGGGGAATTGAACCCCGGTCTCCCGCGTGACAGGCGGGGATACTTACCACTATACTATCGAGGAGCTGATAAACATAGCGAGTTATTCTTATTATATACACAAAGAGCATTGACCTTGAGTCAGACTATTTATAAACGTTAATTACTTGTTGTTGAAAGTGTACACGCCGGTGACGTTCACCTTATAAAGGCAATTGAAGATATATAACACATTGAATCGTATAACTCAGAACCCCAACAGTCAGTTAACGTAGACACAAGACCGCTTCAAAGTTTGTAAACACGAGATAAATAAGGGAACGCACTCTATATGTTTATTTAATTAGAGCACGAGGTTGCCCCCCTTTTAATAAACCACCAACTTAGAAATCTGATCTATACGGTGAATTCAGCATAGTTAAACAAAGACAAAGGTTGACAGTGATGAAAGAAAGAGCAAACATCTTACCTGGTCATGCTTTAAGAGACAGACACCTGCTGGATTCCCAGCAAAAGGCTTATCAGTAAAAGAATCGACAGTGTAAATCGGCAAGTCCATTTTGAATTAAAAATGTTGAAACTCTGTGACAGTTACCTCCCTTGAAAATATGAAGCAATATCTGGATTAGGACTTACAGCACTAGTTAAATCAAACACGTCTTAAGTCTAACAAATAGACGAAGAAGTGACACATATTGCAGTGTCAGTCTTTGCTAAAAAGGGGTTCATTATTCGTCATCACGTTCGACTCTTGCGATAATTTAGAACATATCATATTTTTTGTTTTCGCTTCGAGCACTGACTTATTTAATAGAGCGTTCAAGGTCAATATGGATTATGAAATAACTCACAGGTCGATACATGCCGCTTTTAAGGTGTAGATATGTTTACATGACCATTCAGCATTTATAACATATAGCATGTTTTCACTCAACAGTTGGTCAATGTTTAGACATACATTGTTTGTAACGAAATAATGATGAAGCACAAATGCTCTACTGTATGTATGTTTAAATACTCTCGAAGCAATTAATTTATATACAGACGTATTTTACTATGATTCATTTAAAATGAAACCAATGATGAACAGTTAAGATGATATCGTCGTTTTCTTGTGTTATTTCTCTTCTAATATAATAGATTGCCCTTTATGTTCCTTTGTTCATAAGCCTTATTTGGTTTTATTTGGTTTATGAAGTAAAACTCAAGCTATTAATGATCGTGCTGTCTTGAGCTTTATTTTGATACATTGATAATGTTTGGCCTTTTTCACACAGAACGAATATACGTTAACATAAATCCAATCTAAACCCCGACCTTTATATAAATCATTCAATCAAAGGAGCGCAACTCTGTATGTACTATTTCAATTATTCTGCAAACTTACCTCCCTTATAGCACACACTCTAAATAACTGTATGTACATGGACAGCTGGTGCTAACAAATAATCGTTACCTGATCTTTACCGCCTTTCACTCACCTGACTATGTGCCGTCTGCTGCGAAGTGGGCGTCCGTGTCCGAGGTCAGGCGGTGAAATCAAGAGATACATGCTCAACTGGTTTAAATGGTTCTTGCGTACTGTAGTACCATGGAGAACAAGCAATCAGCTTTAACTTCTCTTTTTACGCAGGATTGTTACAGCGCCAATTGGTTTTTGGTTCCCCCAGCAGAAGCAGCAGCAGTAACAACAACAACAACTCATGACTATCTGGTTATTCCCATGTGGCCCTCCTTCCTTCACATCCTCAAACATATATTTGCAAGTGAGATAACGTTGGAATGGCGACCTACTTTTGTTGATGGTGCATGGTAATTATATATTAGTTTGACTTCATACGTGATCAGACTGCATATGTTCTTACAAATAACTTTTTTATAACAACTGTGACAGATTGAACTTAGAGTGCGCAGGTGACTTTTTGCTTCCGTTTGCCAGAGTCTGATGACCAGACTGCAGTCTCCGGTGAGAAAAAAAAGAAGCTTGACTGTATGAGTGACCACGACGTAACGTATGATTCACGATTCACCATTACCTAGCATAAGGATTTGAGTTGTTATCACTGTCAAGCGAATTGGTATGACGTTACATGTATTAGCATCTGTCCAGACTAAATCAGTTGTGTCGAGTCAAGACAGTGGTCAAGTCATTGGTCAAGCGTGGTCAAGCCGAACGTGTATAGTGTGCCTGGTGTCAATGTCCAGTAGATTTGCTCAGTAGATTGTCCGTCCACTGGTCATGATCTCAACCTGTGTTTTTGAAAGGCACGAGAGGGAAACGTTTCACCTGCGCTCTACCTCTCTAACCGCCCTTGTTTTTGGTTGAAGGGGGGAGGGGGGCACCATCTGGTTTGTTTCTCGTTAACTCGCCTATGTGTGCTATTTAGACGTTAATTGAACATTTATTGGACCAGTAAACCCACCTTAGTCAAACATTGAGTCACAACGAGTACTTTAGGGGTCTACTCGAGGGTTATGTGAACGACTGATCTAAGTATCGTCCATGTTCATATTTCCACAGCTGCAACATCGGCATCATCGACAACATCATGATCACCAGCAACAACTCATGACTTTTTAAACGTAAACATGTCGAGGTTCTTTTTGATTTTGGACTTCATTCGCGAACAGGTTGTTTCTAGTCTTGTTAAAAACAATACATTGAATAATTTGTCTTTACGGTGTTCATTTCTCATCGGTATAGTTCATAACCTCGATATAGGTGGTACAACTTATTATATGACCTTAAACCAAGAAATAAATGCAACGCTGGCTGGTCCAGTAAGTTGTTTTCGTATTCTTATAAACTCCTATGGTTAAGGTCGAACAATCAAAGCAAAAAGGTTGAACGTAAGTAACTAAGGTGACAATAGTTTACGAATCAAATAAAAAATGAATTGATTAACCACACACTAGCTCAATGTCTCTATAGATTTTAGCAATGTGTAGACTATTAAATGCATTGGATAGTTAGATGTTTTATATTCTACATTACATGAAACACTAGTGCCATGTTTTCGCACGTGTTCCAGCAAGTTTGGGAGAGAATGTTCTGTACTGGGAATCCCGTGCTCAACACATGTTCTCCATATTAGAAATGCCAACTTTTGTGTCGTTTTTATGGCTCGAACAAATGATTAATGTTTATAGCCCTTTAATCAAGCAACCGCGCCGATTTTAAAACACAAAGTTAGCATGAGAAATTACTATCACTTAGTTTTTTTATTTGTATTTTTATCACAGTAGAGCAGGTGTTTGGGGAAGGCTTCAACAATCTTCGTGCAAACAGCGATCCCAGAAGTGTGCGCAAATCCATAGTTCTCCGTGTTCAGTCTTTCTTTTCTTTTTCCGCGCGCTCGCTTATTAGCCGTTAATTCAAACACGAGTTTTCACCTGGTGTTTAAATCGATCAAAATATAAAAGGGAAGCCCATATCCAATTCCCGGTCTCCTGTTTCCCTATTAAAAGCCCCCACCATATGTTACAAGTTGTCAATTGTTTCGTCAATAAAAGCCCGCCTGGCAAATTGATTTTAGAGAATAACGCCGGGAAAATTACTTTGAACATTGTCGTCTGTCTTTAACAAGGGGAGGTCAAGGTCATGCGCGGTGATCGTCTGCTGCAAACAGATGGCTGCGACTCGAGAAATCAAACAAGGTGTGGGTAACGTTATCTCTGCCATCACAGGATTTTAAAACGTTCAATCATGAATCATTAATGCTGTGTGCGCGCTTAGAATTATCGAACGAATCTTTAATTGTCACACTTTTAATTTTCATGTCACTTGATTTTAATCTAAACATGTCCACGATTGCGTTCAAAGTTATGCTAATGAGTAAGAGTGCATTCAGGGTGCAAGCAGGGACATTTATAATATACATGTCTGGTTAGTTCTAGAAAATATGTCCCGGTCTCATTCAGTGAGTCGTGCGCATAAACATGTTCAATAGTAGCAACATGAATTAGCAGAAACAGAATGAATAGTAAAGTTGTATGCATGGAAAAGCCTCGTTTGCTTTTTTCATATAGAACCAATGCAAGTAAACTCAAAATCCAAATCAATATAATGATGAATTATATTGAAGTATTTGAATCGGACAAAAAGTGCTCTTAAACTGCGTTCGGCTTGTTTCCTTGAGTATGGACTGAATTATCTAGCCGATTGAAGTGATCAATTTACCTGTTCATATGGACAGGTGATCCACGTTTATTTGATGACTTAATTCTCGTCTGGATTAAGTGCACCGCCTTTGAATTCATTAAACCAATTCAACAATGGAACTTAAACAAATTAACAGAACTCTAAAAACCAATACAAATATAACACGTTTGCAAGAATCAACAGAAACATCCTAGAGCAAACTAATGTTCGATGTTTAATGTTTACTTTTGGTTGCAAATTGTTTCTTTACGGCTCGAACAATGTACAGATGGATTCACTCCTCTCGTGTCGGGCATCGATTGGTAACATGAAACGTATGACGACCACCGATGTTTCTGCAGTTGTCGTAGTTGTGCAGCCAAGTAAAGTAGAACGAATATAACTACGGTAGACTGTGTTATCAGATGTAAACTTTGACAAATAGTAGTTCAAGTATATAGTGACGGTCCATCATCTTAATCAAGTTCCTGAATCTTATAACCGGTACTAACTGCTGTCTGAAGTGAGTAACTGGCGGCTGGTCGATCCAAATCTCACTATCTATGTTTTGTGTATATTCATATAGCTTCTCTTGTTTATAATTGTGTGTTGTGTCCATTCGTTCGTATTCTATATTTAAATAAATGCTTTATGATATAAGCGCATTATGTTATTTTAATTGTGGAGGTTATGGGAGACTGCCTATACTATAGTATACTGTACTATTATATAACAATTGATGATAGTTTGTAATATGAAAGACCATCATTTGATAATAAATGTCTGATGCGACATAGTATACCCTCCTTAGTAACAGTATCACACAATAAGCTAAATCTCCATACTATTTCATCGAGACCTTAAAAATGACAAAGTCAAAGAAAGAAAACCTGTTAGAACAAAGAAATGATTAGTTTTGCAGAACTTGATAACAGCTGTCTTTATCTTTCGACCAAGTTGACTATCTGGTCTTATCTTAAACGTGGTGCAATTATACGTTTAAAGTCCTCAGGTCAAAAAGTCCTCAGTAACTATCGTAAGTTTCCGACATTTTCCGTCAACGAATTTATGTCCGGTAATGCACTTAGACAATACAAGTCATCCTTTTGGTTAAGGTTGGCGTACTTATTAATTGTCCGTTTTTATACGAGGGTTTCCGGACTCCTACCGAATGAAATACCTTAACAGTGCTCGATGATTTGTGACAATGAGAACTCGTCCGTGGCCGCAGCAGACGACAAACAAAACCTGTTACATTGATTTGTGCGCGTAAATATAGTTGTTGGTTGAAGCTTGTTTTTTCTTCCCTCCACATGTCAGCAGGCGGCTTTTCACAGAGCATTCTCGTCTCTCATATCATCGGTCAATCGATTACCCATCATCCCTTACCACTGGCAATCTTACCCCCTCACTTATACCACAGCTGTCTGCTCATTGCTCATTCATCCTTCTTTCTCTCGTTTTCTCTCTTCATTTCAATTTGCCTTGTCGCTTTAGTTTTTTTTCCGGGTTTTTTCCGTATCCCATCTCCATCGGGATAACAACCATGGCGACCAAATACTTGACCAACGCATCTTTCCCTTTCTATAGCCACCTAACATTGTAGTATGGTATCTCATTTTGTTCTTCTCTCTATCCCTTATCATTGCATTTCTCTTAATTCAGAAGTCTCTGCCTTCGGTCTTTTCCTACAACATTCTATCAAATAACCGACCTCGGTCACTTTGTATGTTTGATGTGTTCCCTCCTTTCTTCCGTCCATTCATTCGTCCCATGTGTCCTCTCTCCCTCCACCAATCCCTTAACTTAGACACTTGACCAACTGCTCTTCTCCTTTGTCCTAACGTCTTACCTAGTTCTCGTCCTTCCCTCACTCCTTCCGTCCCTCTCTTACAATTGTATAGCGACGAGTACATATTCATCCTATTTTTCCACTCTTTCCAATTCCCAGTCCCATCCTCCCCGACCCCCTACGTCCCCACCATATTTCTAGATCGGAAGAGCACACGTCTGAACTCCAGTCACGATCAGATCTCGTATGCCGTCTTCTGCTTGAA
>ENA-OREC01001732-OREC01001732.1-marine-metagenome-genome-assembly--contig:-NODE-1732-length-11379-cov-10.566360_pt1 | contig 11379 bp, 7 predicted proteins | sample MGYA00248626_ERZ508543 | MGnify/ENA primary metagenome ERZ508543 (study PRJEB26211, sample SAMN05518279) | marine metagenome | isolation source: Puget Sound, Washington, USA | host: Bankia setacea... | reverse complement strand
TATATTTATACGTGTCTCATCATAAACTTGCAACGACAATTTAATAGTTTATTAATGTCATATTTCAGGTATCAGTGATCCAGTGCCAACTACAAAACTGATGCAGCAGGGTACACTTCCAATGGCGACAACAATTAAGCTTACATCTCGCCCAACCCTTTCAGCTGTGCATACAGAGACACTCTACCATCCCCATGGTACATCAAAACTCCAATCCGTGACACCTGTCCCATTCGTTGTAGAGCAAACAACACCTCCATTCATAGACACGTATACAACGAATGCCATTCCAACAACTACAAAACGTAGACAACAGATTTTCGTGGGTGATTGGTCACATGCTGGCATACAGGCTCCAGTGCCGGTTCAAAGTAATAGCCATTTCCAACCTATTGCACCTCGTATGCAACCACCAATGCCACAACAGCAACCAAAACGTCGCAGAGTTGTTCCAAAACCACCGGTGCCAAATGGAATACGGCTACGTTCCCCTGAAGGTCTCGCTGTTGGTGCAGGTGTCACTATTTCATCTAGACTTGGTGTTATGCAGAGTGCTACAGTATATCCAACTGCCCCGACAGCAGTACCAATGTACGTCGATTACACGACAGTTACAGATGTCCCAAGTGTTCCAACTGATGCAATGTACAGTGCTGGTGCAACCTCTGGATTACCGTCCCCACCTACACACGCAACTGGACAACCCGGTATGCCAGCCCCACCAGCAGCACCAAGAGCAATGGTAGCACAGCCTGTCCCCGCACCAGTTGTTGCTGCACCCGCACCACCTGTTCAACCAATTCAACAAGCATATCCAGCCGCAGTTGTTCAACATGCAACACATGTCCAGCCTGTCCAACAAGTACAACAACCAGCTCCAGTCGTACAACCTGCTGCAACCATACAACATGCCGTTGCAGTCCAGCCAGTGCAACAAGTTCAACCAGTTCAACTGGTACAGCAAGTTGCAGCTCAGCCAGTCCAAACGGTCCAAGTTTTACAACCAGTTCAACAGGTGGCAGCACCCGCTCCAGTCCAGACAGTACAAACAGTTCAAGCAGTTGCTCCAGCACCAGCGCCAGTGCAAACCCTCGTTGCCGCTCCAGTTGTTCAACAACAACCAGTGCAAATCATTCATCATGCACCCCCAGGAAGTATAATCATGGGAGGAGCACCGACACAATTCGGGTATAACGGAACTGTGAGACATCATTCACGGGAAGCTGCCGCAGGTAATATTATCAATGTCGATAACCATACTACAGTACCGTCTGCCGCAGTTAAGATACAGTTAACCCCTAAGGTGTCTGATAAAATTCCACCACTGAGTCGGACCCAAGCACTCAGAAATGCTGTCATAGATAAAATTGTACAAAGGGTCTTAGGAAGACTGTCTAATGTAAGTGCGTCAGTAGGTGACTTATTTGATTTTCATCACTTTCTGCATAAAAATACACCAGAAAATAATACAAACGGACAGGTTACAAAGTCTATAAACAGGGTTGTGACTACTTTAGCCAACTCTTTGATTGAAGACAAAATTATTTTAGAAAAGGCAAAAAACGCTAATAAAATGATTTTAATATCTGGTATACCAGCGGTAGACGGTACACTTCAGCGTAGATTTGTTCAGTCCACACCTAGTGAAAAGAAAGTAGTTTACCCCGTAGACACTCCTTCAATGATGTATAATAGTGTAGATGCAATTTTCGCTGCAAGTTCTGCGCAACCAACACAACCTAGCGTGCACGAAAAGATTATTAGCAACACCACCCAAGAGCACTTTTTCCCTACTGCGACAACTGGCGATGCTAACGCAACAGCTGCAGGCGTTCATGGCGCAGCAGCGGAGAGCGCTATAAACGTGGCGGCGATTTACATGTTACCCATAGTAAAAGGAAAGCACTTAAACTCACCGTCAAATGAATCAGTATATAGCACTCAAGTATTAGTACTGAACACTTCCATTCCATTATCAGATCATATGACCACAAACAAAACCGACAATGTTACTGCTTTAACTGATATAACCACAGCTGCACCAGAAGTAACTACCGTAGTCACTAACACAACGGCACTCCCCGGTATGTCAACCGCTGCAGATTTTACTACAATCTTTCCATTCACTGAAACCACTAGTTTAGCTTTTCAAGGATCATCGACAATGGATCCAGACTTAGTTGCAGAGCTTTTAGAAGCACAAGAAGAAGTTGCTATGCTCGCAGCAGAACATAACGAGGCAGCAGCAAGAGCGGCAGCAGTCGAGGCGAGAGCTATGAAATCATCAAGACGAAGACGCCCACTTTAGATAGTACTGTAAAATCATGTTAAAGGGGAATTGCAATCAGCTCCTTCAAGCAGTGATGCGTCTAATAGTATCAAATTAACTTCATTTTTTTTAAATCAGATTTGTGTTAAATAAAACTTCAAATGAAATTTAAATGTGATCTTTTTACACTTAAAGTCAAAAAGAGGAAATAGCTTGATAACAATTCCCTTTGTTAAAACAGATCTGTTCTGCATGCCGTTAGCGATGTTTTATTTAGAGATTTGTCAAAGTAGTGTTATTGTTGATTTATCCATTTTCGGACTTATTATTTTGTAAACGTTACTTAATTGTGATTTCAATTATAATCTGAGATTTTTCAAAGGTTGAAAGCTTTACATTACTGATCTTGAAAGCGTAAATATTACGTTACCAAATATAACCTAGTCAAGCCCTGTTTCCAGAATGGGTCGACATTATGGAGAGTAGAATGGAAATAGCAGAACAAGCACAACGATACGGAGTTGGTGGTCCACAGTTCCCTGGGTCTCCTGGTATGGGCGGTATGGGTGGTATGGGTGGTATGGGTGGTATGGGCGGTATGGGGATGGGAGGGCCCCCATCACCCTACCAGAGGCCTTGGATGGAGGTAGAAGCAATGGATCCACCACCAATGTACCTCTACCCCAACGGAACTTACGCCGGTGTCCCGGGCATGAGTCCTACTGCCACACATATGATCGGGAAACGACATGCACTTGTTCCAAAAAGAACTCACTCCATCATCAAACGAGAAGCTCTGTCGCCATTATTCATGTTTATTAAACCGTTTCCAACGACAAATATAAAACCACCATCAATAAACCGTCGGAGGAGAGACACCGGACCAAGTACATTTAACAGCATAGGCAGACCCAAACTTCGGAAAGGATCTAGCGTATAGAGAACGAGTTATGTGATACTTTTAACATGAAAATCCATACGAGACGCAAGCTCTAGTTCGATACAAATAGAAAGGGTGTTGTATTTCTCACAGAGAGATCAGTACAATCATGGTTGATGCAACAGATTGTTCCTCGATTCGTTGATGAATGAAGCAAAAGGTCATATCGCGTTATAGGTCAGGTATTAGTGTTGTTGTCTGTCGTTGAGGGGGGTTTCAATTTCAGGTAAGATTATCAAATAAGATGCATTTCATTGAAACAGAGTATATTGGTCGCTTGCTATACACAGAACTTCTGTGCGCCTTAAACGTTATGAGTTAGACTAGACATATAGAGGAGTTAGGTGCTCACGTGGATACAAAGTCTGAAGGGTATACTATATGTGTTGCATTAATCTAATCCAATGTAAGCATAATATAGATCCTTTCTTGAGAGGTTGGGTTCTGCTCTACGGCTGGTAAGCTTTCGTTTGAAGTCCAGTGTTTGGAAAATGATGGTATATTCAGTATTTTAAAACCTTCCGGTGGAATCAGTGTCATGCAGGGCGGGAATGAATTCAAAGAAGGAATGTGCGTGAAACAAGAAAAAGGAAACAGCTTGGAGAAATGAGATTTGTTAATGGAGTATTGAGATGTTTATCACGTGATACATATATTAGAATGTGAGATAGAATTCACCTGTATATATACGTGTAAATGAAATATGAGATAGTTATCGTACGTAAGGGAGTATGTATGTGCTCATCTGTTTGTCTAAATGCAGTTTGTGCAATTTGTTCAGTGTAAGTTGAATGTATCGAAAGGTCTGTATGTCGGTTTAATGCAAAGTCGTACATTGTCTATGGATTAATGAGCTTTGGGTCATAGTTTAATTGATATAGTTTGTTATTTAAAGTAATAGATAGACGAGATCAATATAAAAACTTGAAATGAAACTACTTTGATAACACCTTTTTTCACTTCAGAAATGTTCACATACGCTTCAAAACTCTTAGAACTGTGACTTATGGTTTATTAAGGTTCAAGTAACGTTACTTTCATTCTTTGTGTCTAGTTATGAATTGTGTGCCCTTTATTAGGATGTGTCCTTCGTAAGTGCGCGTCTTTCGTAAATGTGCGTCATTCGTAAGTATTTGTCATTCGTAAGTATGCGTTCTTCGTAGTTGTATGTCCTTCGTCAGGATATTTCCATTGTAAGTATGTGACCTTCGTAAGTGTACGTCATTCGTAAGTGTACGTCTTTCGTAAGTGTACGTCTTTCGTAAGTGTACGTCTTTCGTAAGTATGCGTCCTTCGTAAGTATGCGTCCTTCGTAAATGTGATTTTATTCATGTTTTGTTACTGAAAAATGTATAATTAAATTGTTTTGTTAATATTTTGATTAAGTTTACCTTTTTCATTACCATGTCCATGTTCATATATCATTACGTGATGTATTTTATTTTGTAAATAGTACATGATAAAGTTAATGACATAAACTGTTAATTAGTTAACTTATTTCAAATTCTACAATACGTAGTTATTTATTTTTCTATAAACCACATTCAGGTAATTTACTATCGTGCCATGTAGTTGAGTTCTTTATTAATCTTCTAACTTTTGTTCCTGAATGTTTCGCACGTGCTAAAAGTATATTACATGCCAATAAATTGAATAATGCTATAGTGTCAGTGATTCTATTTTCTCACCACATCTTTCTCATCCACCTCTAACCTTTAGCAAAGACACCATACGTACATTCATACACACACAACGAGTTAAGCATGCCAGCTACTAATCTTCTCCTCTCCCTGGAATGCACTGTTAACTGTTACCAGATCCTGTAACAATGGCGGACCTGCAGGCGCAATCGGCAACCATGAGGCGACCATTCTGCGTAATGAAGCAATGAAGCAAAGCATACAGGCGTAGACATGCTAATAACAAGAATCTCTCTCTTCAAGGTACACCAGTCAACACCGGACTGACAAATGTCTTCGATCCCACTTTCGGACAACCAGGTTTCAATTTGACAGAAAGGATTGACCAAGAAGTTGAAAAGCTTATCAAACTCCTCACAGGGTTTGATACTGCAGTACCAAAGAGCGCCGGGCAAACAATAGGCCTACGTAACATAACGATGGCCCAAATGCACCAAGTTCCAATGATACAACAGCCAATAAAACCACAAGTTAACGCTACGACGCAATCGCCTCCTTTACAAGCTGTTTCAGATCCTTTTAAATACGTGCCAATACCAACAACCGTGACACCAATGCCCAGCACAACGACTACCATCAAGATGATTGAAAATAGTGTGCCTTCGTTTGGAAAAGTATCTCAAGCAGTGAAATCATTTGCAACGGTGAAAGAAATTGACCCAGTTAAACCTCATGGACACCATCCACCACAGGTATATTATGCTCCACAGAATCCACAGTTACAGTCCTTAATCGTGAATGAACTTGCAAACTCAACTATAGTGACAGTGCCGCCACCAGTTCAAAATGTGACCGTGGGTTACCCCGCACACAGTGGTATGCAACTATATATATTGCAGCAAAGTCTAAAGAAAGGACTACCAACAAATCCGTCAGCTATTTTGACTGAAAGTGTAGCTCCAGTTTCTATAGGAAAGTCTGCATTTATACCTGCCGTAGAAGCGCCGAAGATTGTGAGTGATGTAACCGTGGTACCATTAGTTCCTGTGGCTAAGGCAAAGGAAACCGTGATGCCAATTACAAAAGTTGTGAACAAACCACTAACTGTCAGAAATATATCTAACGTTGTGAACAAAACACAAGTTAGAGTGCCTCCAACAAATGTTTTGAATAAACCAAACCCCGTTTCACAAGCTAATAACGAATCACAAGCTAATATCAGCATGCCAATCGCAAATGTGACGGTTACATCAAAACCCATAATCACCACTCAAAAACCAATTGTAAAAACAAAGCCTACGACAACACTACCCACTACTACAGTAAAACCTGAACCTGTAGCAGCGTCACTGGCATCCATTGAAGAGCTACGGTTGGCCATTGAGCTTCAAGAGAAAACTATGGCATCGTTGAAGTCGTTGAAAAGTACAAAACAAAGTAAAGCAGCTGGTCCGTCCTCAGACCCCATTCAGAATATACAGAATTTACTTGCTGCACAACCGGGAACTGCAGGTGGCCCAGCTGACGTATTTCTAGACTATGGTGCAAATGGAACACAACAAACTGCAGGGCCGTTTGATTATTACTACGATATCTCACCCGGTGCCAGAGGACCGTTTACTACAACAGTTGCACCAGTGCAAATGCCAACAGCACCCAACAGTGCTTGGTCTCCATATAATCCACCAGTGCTTGGCAAGGTAATGACTGTTGGACGAGCTTCTGATCCATTTACTTACGCAATTCCGTCACCACCACTTCCAATGCCGCCGAAACATCAAAGCGCAAACCCGAAAGTCAGCGAGCAACATCCTTTACCCGGCAGCCAGGCTACTGGGAGCAATCTTCTGCAACCAGCAACCGGTAAAAGTGCAGCAGCTGCTGCACCTTCTGCATCTTCAGGACCAACTGCGGCTGATATAGCCAGTCGTCGATCGGTTGTGATGGAAAGTTTACAGGAAAACTTGTCAGAACTCAACGATATGGTTGCCGACATGCAAACATCAAATTCTCAAGCGACTGGATAATAATAAGCGTAAAAATATTCAAATCAGGTACTCGTAAGTATTGATCGACACACCAACATAATATACAGTGGACATTTAGAAGGTGATGAAGGTGATGGTGATTTGTTACATGTATATTCTCTTTAGTAACGTGTACATATAGTTTGCTTATTTGAACTGTATATATGAACTTTACGGACAATATATCTATTTCGCGGTGGAGAAAATACTCAACCATATCATAGTTTATCATCGGAGCAACACATACAAGCAGTGGGGATATACGATTTGCATGAACTAATTTAGTAAGGTTAGTATGGTTTTGTACTCATTCTATTAGCATGCATGTTAGGGAATGCCTCTCGTAAACTCTTAGATAAATCTTTCTACTGCATATAACCATCTGACTCTAATTGCATGGACAATTGAATAACAGTTTCCAATCAGGTAATACTACATTGTATTTTTGATAGCAAATATTCAGACCTTTATATTTTGAATTAACATATTTAACAACCGTTACAGAATTCACAGGAAAACAAGAAACATAATCAACCAAAATGAAAGCATTTCCATGAGAAAACTTTCAAAATAAAGTACACAATAAAATGACGATACAAGTTCAGACTTACAAATATAGTCATTTAACTTGTAATATGATTTGTTGTTCTAATCAAACTTATATACATATATTTATTATTATATATTGTAATACACTAGGAAACATAGATGTTAGATATGAGGTAGCTACTAATCCTTCAACCCGTTTAGAAACCAGTATAAACTGTCTCATTAACACTAGCATACTTCCTCGTTACAAATAAACAAAGCTTTAAGACGTGTAAACTGTTATGACTTAATACATGTGTAGCTGCCATTAATGTTATCATCATATCTCATGTACCATGATGGTTCGTGCTCTAACAATTTCTTTTTGTTTAATACAACGTACGTGCATATTAATATTACCTTTGTAACTTTAGTGTAGAGCGAAAAATACATTGTTTCTTCTTGACGTTCTTTCAGATGCATCTATTTCGTCTCTGGCGGGTCGCGGTATATCAATCCTAACACCTGACCAAGTTCCTGGTGTCGTGCCAACGTCCTCGTTCAAAACAATAGCTGTTGAGAACAAGTTATTTGACGTCAAACAGGTCAAGGAAGCTTCTGCCAGGGCTGCTGCGGCGATAGCAAGAAGACCACCAATTGCTACAAACACAGTCAACGACGTTCTCAACACGGGCATGGCATCTCAGGGCTCTATAATGTCTGAATCGCCTGCAATAATAGGTAATAATGTAAATAATATGCCCGCTGGTATCTCTGCCTTTTCGTCATCTGGGGCAATTAGCGCAATAAACACTGCAACTGGAGGTGGCTTCCCAAGTTCCAATATCAACATAGACATGGTATTTGGAGGTCGATCTACTGATGACCGAAGCACAGGTGCAAACTTCGCGTCGATACAGACGGACGGATCTTTTTTAGGATTACCTTCGGGCGCACCAAAACCCCCTTCCACAGTTTCCAAGTCAGTTAAAACAAAGTTTCACGATCAGGCAACACTACTAGCAATGGTGTCTGAACAAATTTCCAAACGTGTGTCGACAACGCCTCCTACAATCAGCCCAGTGCGCGCACCAACAACTAGAAGAATGCGAAACGGTTTCCCTCGCGTTAGAACGCCATTCACTAGACCAGCGGCTACTTGGGGACAGCAGCCGCTTCCCAACAGCATGGACAATTTCCCTCCTATGTCAGCTAGGCCTGCAGCAGCTGTTCGTGTTGACTTACCACCTCCGCCTATTGATCCTTATCAACTTAGAACGACACAACGAGCGATAGGAGTCAATCCAACTATACAACCTTTCACACAACCTCCAGTTATAAATTCTAACAGAGCCGGGCAAACTATTCAGTTCGACCTTGCACAAGCTCCAGTAATCAACGCCAACGGAGCAACCTTCAACTCAGATTCAACCAGAAATATTCTTTTAAACCAACAACCAATGGCAGGATTCGATACACAACCAATGAACACATTACCTCTTGACAATACTGTTCAGACAAATCAACTGCCACCACAACGTCCTAGAACAGATCCTTTGCCACCAACTCAACCTCCTCAAGCATCAAATATCGACTTCACGTTCACAACGGTACCTCCTGGAATAATCTCCGGTGCTGTTGTGCCAACAAACGCCCCTGTGGATGCATCATCGTTCTTCCTTGACCCAATTCCAACTGAGCCTACGTATACACAACCTATAACTGACATTGGTTTAGGTTTTGATGTATCTAGGGGACCCATAGTGGACCAAACAGCTACAACAGTCATTGACACGAGCATGCCAACTGATGCAACATTTTCCTCCGCATCTAACACTGCTTTTGTTGATCCATTAATTAATGTACAAGGAGGAAGCATTGATAGAGTACCATCCAGCGTACCAGCCACTATTTCAACTACGAGTACTCCAGTAGTGAAACTAATTAAGAGTGACAAGAAAGCAGGAACCAATCAGATCATGAATATAAGTATTATAGACGTAACGAATTCAACGGTGACAAATGACTCTTCAATTCAGTATGACATGAGTCCGTTCCAAAATAATGAAAACTGGGCTATATTTGACCCTTCTCTACCAGTTAATGTGAACTTTACAGATTATGGACCAATTCTGGATATTCCAATTGATACAAACCAGATTTCTTTTACAAGTAGCTCTGATTCAGGCTTTGCCAGTGTATTCTCACAAGCTAGTCCACAATTACCGCCAGGTCCTACCAACAACACAACATCCGGTACAAGCGCGTCGTCACCTGCAGCCAATCAGAAAACGAGAAATGTAATTAACGCATCCAGGACGGTTAGAAGAACAGAAACTGTAAGGACTGATATAGGAGGGCCATCAGAGGTCAATCAACGCTTCGTACGCCGCAGGACTCGACCTGTTGACCCTATTCCGACCAACGGGGCTGTCATGAACAATCTCAATGGGAGGACCGTTGGAAATTCACAGAGGCCAGTCGATCTTCCACCTCCACCATTTTAATGCAAATCTGGATAGAAGTGAAACTTTTAACGATTCAGACACTCTGTAAAATAAACATTACTAACATTGCGAATTGTTTGTAATGGTTGCTAAAACTATATTTGTTTAATTCTATTGACTGAATATGTTTAATCACTGATGTTAAACCTGGAAAGTGTTGTTAGATTTACTTTCGCTCATTCAGTTAAACTATTTGGAAGAAATGCTACAAACATAGCATTCATTGTATTGGAAAACCGTCGAAATATGTGTATTACAAGTAAATACGAATGCCCAAGGAAAATAATGTATGCTGAAATGGTTCGAGAAATTTCACTAGCCGTTCTAGGATATATTTTACCCTGACCTAAGATAATAATTGTGATGTTGATAATGAGTATAAAAATGAGTATAGTAAATTCAGTTGATTGATACAAAGTAAAGCGTATTTGCGCTACCTCAGTTGTCATGGAAACGTGTTTAAAATTACCAGTGAGAAATTTGCTATTATTTTTCGTATTTGATGTTCACGTTCGCTTTGTCATGACAATGCATTGTAAATATTTGTGTGTCCACCATAGATAAGTTTTATATGATTCCATTATTTATTAATCAATTGTTTTTGTACATATTTAATTTAAATATATTTGTTTGTCATAAAGTATTGACACAATGATATGTAAACTGATTTTGAGTGAGATTTTGATGCTTGCAGTCTCCGAAATATATTGTAACGTTTTGGTAGTTAAAATCTTTTTGGATTTTTAAGCACAATATATGAATGTTATTTCATTATCTAAGTTAACTTTTCATGTTAGAATGCATTCAAATAACATTTTCTTTTAATTTAAACAATGCTTTATGTATTCACTTATTCTCCTAAAGCTTTCTATGTTCTTAATTGCTTTGTTAAATTTATGATAGTTAATGAGTTATTAGTAGGAGCCTGTGTATATATAACCAATCAACTGTGTATATAGTGTTTGCTTTGTGTTAACCTTTATAACATTAATCATTCCATCTTTTCTAATGCTCAAATTCTTTTTTGTGTGTCGATGAAAATTGACTGTTGTAAATATATAAACAGGTCAAATTGTGTAAAATACAAACTTTAAAATTTGCATATATTTGAATTTGTATTAAAATGATTACATGTTCAGAAGGACTTATGTTGCCTACAAACTGACCCCAGAAAAAGACCCTTAGATCAGATTTGGTTTCCCTTTGGAAATCCCATGTATATGTTAAATGTTATTCCAGTGAGCAGGTAGTATTTCTACAATGGCTGGATTTCAAAATCATGTATCTGGCTTAAGCTTAATCTAAAATAATTCATGCAAAATTATACATATTTCAGACTAATTTATTAGGAATGTTAAAAGAAGAATTTATAGTTTACTTATGAATCTACATATCTATATAAACGTCAGTTGTATGTGCAAGAGCAACACAGCGAATCATTAAATATTTGGTGAGCAACTATTGGGAA
>ENA-OREC01001731-OREC01001731.1-marine-metagenome-genome-assembly--contig:-NODE-1731-length-11380-cov-12.292666_pt1 | contig 11380 bp, 8 predicted proteins | sample MGYA00248626_ERZ508543 | MGnify/ENA primary metagenome ERZ508543 (study PRJEB26211, sample SAMN05518279) | marine metagenome | isolation source: Puget Sound, Washington, USA | host: Bankia setacea... | reverse complement strand
GGAGGACCAGACAACCGAGCATGTTCTTCAGAGATGTAACAGACACCAACCAGAGAGAATCGCACAGTGGCCATCAGTAACTCTGCTTCACCGGAAATGATATGGGGGCTTGGAGGACCTGAAGAAGACCACCAACTTCATCACTGCTGCTGAGAAGAAGAAGAATGCTTAAGAAGCGAAGACGAATGTCAGCATGCAGAGAATGCATGTGTGCATGTGAAGCGAGAAGTGGTTGACAGTTTCAACCGACCCACAGCTACATAGTGGAGATTCAACTATTGATCTACGATGAAGGTCAACGTTGAGTGAGCTACAGCCTAGTCTGAGTATTGTGTGTAGGATTTGAGCCCTACGTGATCCGAAGCTGAATATGGTTCTAGGTGTTGATATATTTGAATTAAGAAATTGCTTGAAAGATGTAAGAGAGAGAAGACTTCTGACGCTGAGAGGGAGATCATTCCATATACGTTCCATATAGTTGCTGGAAGAAATGAGTTATAGGTGGGATATTGTTTGCAGTTCATAGGTTGTACTGTGTTTGTTGTTGTGTGTGCAGGAGGTCGGTTAGCTATTTCGGAGAGAGTGAGTGATTCATTTTATAAAGTGCAATAGGTTTGTGTTTTCTACGACTGTCTGTGAGAGAATCCCATTTTAGTTCAGCGAGCATTGAATTAACATTACAGTACTTAGTTGCACCTGTAACTGTACGTGCAGTCTCATTTTGCACAGACTCTATATCGGATGTCTGCTGGTTAGTGTAGTTGTTCCAAATTATGACGCCGTACTCTATAATTGGTCGAATAAAAGACATATACATTTTTTTCTAGACAATGACGGTTGAGGTGATATTTCAGATATCTAAGCAGACCAAATACGAGGACCCCTGCCGACTGCTCTATCTACAGTATTTAATAAAATAAGTTTACTATGAGACATCACAGACCTATAAACCATAGGTTGCACAGTTAATAAAACCATTGTATTATCGTCCTATTGAGGCGACATTCATACTTTATTCCATTTATATATCGATAAAAAGCTACACACAGCGTATGTTTATAGCTAATATATATAGTTCAAGCAACGTTGAATTAAATCAAGTCGATGCATTAAACTGAAAAAACTGACAAGCAAATATACTCTTACTTCAAGTTTTTGTTTTAAGAAATACCCCATGGAGAATAGTTTTAGCTATAAATGATAACAATAATTTGACAATGAGGGAAGTAACTCTCTTGTCTTGCTGTCAAACCATTGGGCACAATGTTTTGTTAAATACTAGTGACACATTGATTGGCCAACGAGCAACAACGGAATCGTTCAATCGCCAACCGATCAAAGTCGGTAGTTTCCGTCTTTCAATTGTTTCATTTAAAATTTCCGGAAAAAGGTTCGTCAAAAACCGATCGCAATCGGATTGCGTTCGTTAGCACATGACGTCATTTTAATGGCGGATGAAAGCATTACTTCGCAGAAATATTCGTAGAAAATCGCTCCCTTCTGTATACCAGACAGTTCACCTTGTATAATTTGCAAACATGATTGTTACATTGAAAACCTTGCAACAGCAGACATTCAAGATTGAGCTTGACAGCGAGGAGACGGTAATTAATATTGTTAATCATCATTTTTTCGATGACAAAAGCCGGTTCGCGAACCATCCAATAAATAGAATAAGTTTAGTCTTCTGCTCCACCCATTTCTCATTTCCTAGCTATGGTCATGACCATGTTATTTGAAGAAAATTACATGCTGAGCAGTTCTAACTACATTTGTTGAAAATAACTTCCTTTTTGCGTTTTTTTCTGACAAAAAAACGCTCATGATCAGAGTTGTACATAGTTTGGTCTGGTACAATTTTAACTGTTACAAATAATTCCGTCTTGTTTTTACAATCTATATTTTGTTGGGAACTGCAAAATGATATGAGAAATCATTGAAATAAATTAATGCCAAAGTCTGTAGGAGGTTCAGTCTTCTGGATGGTAAGCAGCCTGAATTTATGGAGAAAAAAACCAAGAGTTCTGTTTTCCAATATTTTAGATGTTAATGTAAAATTAGAGAACCTCCGTCTTGTAATCCTGTTTTTAGAGATATGAGAATTTTGTTTTGTTTATGATTTCTATCATAATTCCTGTATCCTATGTAACGAAGTATAGGAAGATGTGTAACAATGAATAAGTTAAAGACAGCCAAGTTTTGACTGTCTTGGTTTGGTGTCCTGGCACGTACCAAATGGTGGTCCCGGGTCACTGGGAGGAATAGCAAGAACCGGCTTAATCGGGGAAGGCAAAACTGTGAAACTCCCAATACTGTGCCTTTACCGCTGCTCTACCGTGGTAATCCAGGGCGCTTTGGAATACATCACTCACCAAAAACAGATTTGTCATCTGATGATGGTTCTTCTATTGTTGCCACCTTCACTACATGCTTCTGAACAGTCACAGTTGGGTTCTTGGTCCCAAGCATTGTCCCCATCTGACCCCAGTGCTTTTTCTGTCAAATAGTTTAGACAAAGTTTCAGAACATATTATATCACTGGAGTTTAGTTCATATGAAATTTTCTTCATGCCGCATGTGAAAATTGTCTTGGAAAGAAATGGCTAGAGCTAACCGAAAATGTATAGTCGATCTTAAAGGAGAACGATCATTATTTAAAGTTTGCATCCTGCGTTACATTGTGTTAACAATTCAGAAAGTATGTATAGGCTCGACTCTCTACAAGTATTTCGAAGACGTTGTGGTAAACACACTATTACATTGCCAAAACGAGTGTTAATCTTTCTAAACGAACATTTGTTTGTGTTTTATGATAAAAAATAAACTCAGTACCACAAAACAGTTGGGTTCGATGAATGAAGCGTTCTGGGCACGGCGATTACGTGAGTGGCGACGTGGCGAAAACAGGTGACAAATCGTGCATTGCGGGGGGTTTTCTCAACCCAATTGTTACGAATTTTTATGGTTTAATTATACTACATTAACTTTGATGTCCCTAAGGTTTTGAAAATGTCCCCTCCTTTTCAAAGGTGATGGGACAAATGTCCCCTCATTTTTTAATCCTAGGCAGAACACTGCTGGGATGTCACTGGCTGGTACAAGGGCACGACCTGGGTTCTACCGGCAGACGGGACACGGTCGGAGTTTCACTGGCTGGTACCGGGGCACGACCTCGGTAACTGGGACACTCAGACCGGGGTAATCCAATATCAAACATGGGGGTATCCAGCTTCTGAGCTGGGAGCACTCCGGGACAGCAACAGGAATATGAGAATGCAACTTTCTTTTCAGATCAACCTGGTATACTGGCTAGTTTTCACAGGGAGATACCAGAACCAGAATGGTGACAGTGAGCTAATGTCTTAAGCAGTCACGGTGTCTGCATTTATAGATGACAATTCAATAAAAGAATAGGGTATACATAGGCTTTGTTTGTTTTGCAGGTCAAAGTTCTGAAAGAAAAGATAGAGAAAGAGAAAGGTGTTGAAACGTTCCCAGCTGCAGGACAGAAACTTATTTATGCTGGTAAGCATTTTCTAAGAGAATTGCTATGTGTTATTTAGCCAGCATTTAAATAACTATTTTGAGTATCAGAATATAAATTCTTATTAAAGCTAAACTGATAGTACTATTAGATACATGTACTAGGTCAACAACATCTGCGTTTGTAGATAATATTAACATTTACTGAGATAGCCTTATCAAATAGAGGGCCCAGCTTTATTCGTACCCTTATAAATTATTATCATCAACATTTCAGGGGACAAACATTCTATAGAAAGTCCAGAGGCCAACGTTAAATACTTGATCTTTAGAGAAATGTGTAAACAATTTTAAAACTTCATAAACAGGGCCAAAACAAAGAAGCTAGAGTTTCTATAGATCTATTGAGTAATATCTCATTAATTGGTCTATCCTGGCCATGCCACTGGTGGTAAATGACATGTTTGTGGTAAGGATATGTTATGTATATTTCAACTTTGAACGTATGTCTTGTAGAAGCAGCAACATTGTGTCATTTTATAAATTGTTAATTTCAGGAAAGATTTTAGATGATGAGAAACCAGTCAGTTTCTACAAAATTGAAGAAAAGAACTTTGTGGTTGTTATGGTAACAAAGGTATAAAAGACGAAAGAATATATACTTAGCTTTTTGTTTGATCAGAAACTTTCTTCATCAATAAAGCAATATCTATGTCCCATTTGAAATAGCAAGTCTTTGGGATGTTTAGTTTTTGGTAAATTTAAGCAATAACTAACTTTTGTTCATGAAGACACCCTCTCAAGAAAATGTATGTAGAACAAAAACACCAATGGAGTCGTCTTGTCTTGAGTTGTTGGAGGATTAAATTGATGAGGGTATATGTTACATTGTGCACGTCACTTACAGAAAGAGCAGGCTACAACAATGTTCATTAAATTATTTAAATAAAAAGGGAAATTGTTACAACCAAATGTGATGAAATGTTGCTACTAATTATGCATTATAATACAACAATGTTTTGTACTTTTAGCCAAAGCCTGCCCCAACAGCTGCCCCAGCTCAGCCTCCTCCTGCCACAGCAACAGAGCCACCTGTTGTTACTACTCCAGTACAAGAAAGTAAACCTCCAACAGAAACTCCCAAAACAGAAGAGAAAAAACCTGAATCTACACCATCAAGTACAGCCAGGCAAGTACATTCTTGGAGTTGTGTTAAATCATTGTTAGACAGGAAGTCTATATTTCCAGGTCTTAACATGCTTTCTTAAATGTCTGCTGTAATGTTGTTATATGGAAACTTGTACTTGTATATATCGAAAGCACTGGTCAACTTTGTAAGTACATGATTTGGCCAGTTATTTTGAGAGATGTTTAAGGTTGAATAATTTTTCCTCACTTTCGATTTGAAATGATATTTTATGATATCTTTGAGTCTGTCATTTACTTGATATTCAATGCAGACTGTTTAAAAGTTGCGTTATATTTGTTTACAGTTCAACAGATCCAACTGTTTCTGAGTCAAATTTAACTGGAGCCTCCGAGAGTACAGCATCAGTAACTTCCGAAGTTAGTACCTCCAGTGCAGAGAGTGCTCTTGTCACAGGACAATTGTATGAAGATGCTGTTACTCAGATTGTAAATATGGGATTTGATCGTGAACAAGTGCAGAGGGCAATGAGAGCAAGCTTTAATAACCCAGACAGAGCTGTAGAATACCTATTCAGTGTAAGATAGTTTTGTTTTTGTGAACACAAATGTAATGTAACGACTGTGAAGCTTTGAAATAAGGTTTTGTGTTGACTGTTTTGACCTTAGATCAAATGTATGGTATGTTTACTTAAAACACTTGTGTTCTCGTTTCACTAATTTAAGTGTACTTCATTGTTTTGGTTTTCTGTAACATGAACAAAAATGCACAACGTATTTGGTAGAAGACTGATTACATCCTGTTTGTACTTGTAGGGTATACCAGATATGCCAAGAGATGAGCCTCCACCAGCAGCAGCTAACCCACCAGCAGCTGGTACTGGAGCTCAACAACCAAGTGCACCAGCATCAACAGGAACACCAGCACCAGCTCCTACCGGTACTCCAGCCCCTGCTAGTGGTACTGGTACAACAGCATCTGGTCAGAGCCAGTTAACAGGACCTCCACCAGGCTCACAGCTCTCCGGTAGGTTGGTACTGCTGACATATAGCATGCTGTGTGGTGTTACTTGGTCATAACAATTAAATCATGAGCAGCACATAGCGTTTCAGGTGATGGATGCTTCGATAACATGAAAGGCTAAAGCTGAAATTATATTTTTGTCTACTTTTTTACTGTAATGTTTGAATATGTTTACGTGTTAAGTTGTTCTTTTTGTTACTTTTCTTTTAAAGTCTCATGAAAGATACGCATTAAGTTCTATCAGTGGACTTTTTGTTTACTACTAGTACCTCATCAACCTCATTGGTTAACATGCACAGTTGTAATCTTCTGTTTCATATTTATATATCTTCAATGATTTTGATTTCTGTGGCTGTTTTGAAGGATAACCAATTTACATTGCACACAGGTCTTGTAATTAAGAGTTATACTCCCCCTTGTCAGATCTTGTAAGGTATTTTGATATAACTTAAACATTTGTATGACAATTCTACTGTTATATAATCTATAACATTTTATGAATTCAGGGGAAGAAACACTTGCATTCTTGAGAAATCAGCCCCAGTTTCAGCACATGAGAACCTTACTACAGCAGAATCCAACACTATTACCTGAACTTTTACAACAAATAGGCAGATCTAATCCAACTTTACTACAGGTACCATGGAAACTTACTCCTTTTTGTCTGCAGACCTCTCTCTCTCTTCGACACTGTTGGAGAATATCAGACAAGGAACGAGTCAATGTTATAAAAGACTATATTTAATACAAGTTAAAATCACTCAAAGATTCATTATCAATTCATGAAGCTACCCAGATTTGCTGTAGTGTTTTATAAATGATATATATGAGACTGAATTTAACCATCAGCTTACCTTTATGGAAAGAATTCACCGTCAAATTAAAAAAATCTTGAATTTCTTAACAACATTGGCAAATCCAGACATACAGTGCATTCCTGTCCTTAAAGGGGTGGAGGTGAAAAGGGTTCTCCCTGATTTTTTATTCAAATGCTCTTAAAACCTTTTCACTTCCAACCCTCAGCTTACTACATGTAGTTCATTACATTTGTGACATTTATAACATGTTATTTTGATTGTGTTACAGATGATAAGTCAGAACCAGGAGCAGTTTATAGCTATGTTAAATGAACAGGGTGATGATGCTCCAACAGGCTCTGGGGCCCCAGCTGGTGGCGGTAGGGCATCAGGGGAAGGAGTTATACATGTTACACAGGAAGAGAAAGAGGCCATTGATAGAGTATGTACTTGATAGATTAATTAGTATGTTTATTAGAATTATCCACTGTTTTATAAATACTCGTTCAAGCTGAGCTAACGTATATGACTTTTTGGTGGTTGTACATGAGTGCTTGATTTGAAGATGGAAGTCAGTAACATTGGCGTAAAACTATCCACTTATTGTCTTACTAATCAACATGAAGTATTTCTCCATTTATGATGTTTTGCTCAATGTAATACCATAGTTATAGAAGATAACTACAGTTTAATATTATCACAGGAAACAACAATGCTCAACATATTTGATATGATTCCTTGAGAATACCTTAAATATTGAATTATTTTGTGGTTGTTTTTTTCAGTTAAAAGCCCTTGGTTTCCCAGAAGGATTGTGTATTCAAGCATATTTTGCGTGTGAAAAAAATGAAGAACTTGCTGCAAATTATCTATTAAGTCATGGATTTGATGATGATGACAGTTGAAATCTTCAGTTAGTTCTTTCTATTCTATAAGAGTTGTATAATTTTTCAATCTACGGAATTGTGAAGTCGCAACATCAATTTGAACAACTGACACTTAACATGAAGAGAGAAATACCCAGCTTGAAGTCATTGTGCTTTGTTTACTATTCAAAGTTCTGCTCATTGTATATGTTATTAGGTTTTCAACATTTCGCTGTGTTTTTGTTTGTTTAGACACAAACTGTTTTTCTTACAGACGTTTTGATTCAATAATTAAAATACAGAAATTTAAAGTTGTTTTATAAGTTAAGTGCCCAAGAGCAGTGTGCATAAACTGTGTATGTACATTTAGTAAATCCTATGTTTTGGATTAGTTAAATCACATTGTATAACTGTTAATAGCTAACACTATCAAGGCTTGTCTTGTTAGATGTCCTCTCTATCTTCAACCAGCAGCATTAGAAACATTTGTAATATATTTGTAGGATATACCTTATGCTTGCATCTGCAACAGTTCTGGGTTTTCTGTTTGGATAATATTACTCACTAACATCAAGTTCACTTCGTGTTCGTGGTCAACTGATGAAACCAAAAATCCTCTGTACTCTTGTATTTCTTTCAACATGTTTTTGTATATTTGTCCACTACTTGCAAGCAATATCAGGTGCATTTGTATAACATGAACCATGTCTAGTTCTAATAGTATCCTACTGTTGATTTACTTGTTATTAGATGTCACGACATAGAAATATATGGCAAGATTAGTTTGAGAGTTTACATTTAGTAAAATTAGTCCATTCAGCTAACATGATTGAAGAAAAGAAAATATAAATACACCTACTGCTACATTATAAACAATCAAATTAATTGACATTTTGCAGACTAGAAAGGGTTTGGTTCATACCTGTCTCATAAGACCATTTCTGCATAATAACCCTACGCTCCCTGCTCCAGTCATCCAGTACTGTTATCGTACATTTAGATCTGTATTGATTACACAACTTAACAATAACATTATTACAACTGCCATACTACTGTCAGTGTCCTGTACAACAACACATTTTTGTTTAACATAGTATAAGATCCAAGTGCTGTTCATGAAATAAAATGTATAAATGCCTAAATTGTTGTTTTCTTTATCAGCCATTCTGCCAAAGTATACATTTTAAATAAATGTTCTTCATTCAATTTGTAAAGCTTTGCTAAGTAATACCTTGATACAAGCAAAATCATTGGACATGAAACTTAATACTTGTTAATAAGAATCGCTGTCAAGTAATATGTGAGATGTTCGAAGGGTTTAAAGTCTGACAGCATAGATATATACTATATATAAATAAAACTGTATCATCACAGCTGGTTTTAGCTACATATAAACATTGAAATATCAGGGGAAAACTGCATTACGAAAGTGGAACTAATTTTTTTATCTACCTATATTATTTCCATAACTGAGCACAGTTAACAGATATGCAATTTGATAATAAATAAAACGTGACACTGCAACCCAAATTGTTTAGCATGGGGAATCTGAACTTTGCATTTAATTTAATTAAATGCATATTACACAATACTGTATATTTATTCATTCATTGTTGGAAATAATAGTCTGGTAATGGTGTCAATAGCGAATGCATCCACTGTTATATCAGAGTGGTGCTGCTCAGTTTTGATTGGCAAAGTTACCAAGCAAAGACAAAATCTAAACATATGGATTCAAAACTCTATAGAGCTTGTAAGATAAAGTAGCTTCAATAACCCAAGGTAAAACAATTGCCTTGAATCAAAAGTGTTGCTAGCTTATGTCATGACAATTCCTTTGTTTTGTTTAAGTGGATTGTCACTTGTTTGGGTACATGTAAAATCACTCAGTAACAAATCTTTACTTTATCAGAGACCACAGGTTTGGAATTCATGTGCAGCAGTGAAATGTACGAAATTAACAGAATGTGGCAACACAGTTCAGTTGAAAAGAAACACAAAGGTGGTAAAACGCCAGTGTACAATATTTTCAACATGTTTATTGGAAACAAAGCTTATTTCATAAAATAACTACATTTACAACAAATCCATTGCACACAATTTTAGAACAGTGATGTCTTCTACATTACATGTATCAACCATAACAAACATATGAATAATTACAGTAACAACATGCCTACAGTGAGATCTTGAATGAAACACAGTCAGAAACATACACATTCACTCTTAAGCACACATTTAGGTAAAACAGACCAGAAATAAATTAAAAAAATACAGTTTGGTTTTGAGATAATATTCATTTAAAATAAATAGTGAGGAATAGTGTTAGTATTAATAAACTGAGATAATTTTCTGCACAGCTGAAGTATGGCACAATGTTTACACACAAACTATTTTGAAAGCACTAGAAGTACCTATCGCTACTTACCCTATAGTTTTTTTCATTTCAATTTTTTTGTTTAATCAGGCAGGTGTAAGAGTTAACCAAACAAATTTTACACCTGTTTATTTTAGTCCCTGGTGCAAAATCAATATTTAGAAACATAAGTTAAAATGAAGGATCGAATAAACGACACAATATTAACATTTACAAGTAAACAGCACTTCAGTATGTTTTCGTAAGTTTAGTCCATTTTGGAAATTTAGTCTTACCACATACACATGAAAGATGTAATATGAATGAAATAAATGTGCACTATTACCTAAATGAGATGGTCAGCAGAGTTTAAACATGCAAAAGAAACTTTGAAAACTAATAGAAAGCAACATAATTATAATTAAGGGCGAGAATGTTTATAACACAAAACTTAACAAAAAGAAATACAACAACATATATGAACATAAATGAAACACACATGAAGATTCAGATCATAAAACAGCAGCTTTGTATCTGATTAAGGTGCTTATCTTCCTAATTGAGCAAATTAGCTCTTTGGTCCAGGTACCTAACTGATTTTAAAATAAGCCTTAAAAACAATCTGGTAAGATTTAAAGTACTTTTGAGTTTTATCATAAATTGAAAGTGACACAAGAAATCTTTCAAACTATAAGAACTGCTATTAGAGTACATGCATTATAATCACATGGGTTCAATGTGTAATTTCACTTTAAATTGGAATATACATTTGTATCAGTTTCATCAGTGGGGAAATCGCTTGGCTATGGAGCAAGAAAAATTGACAGACTGAGTTTCAATAGGGTCATTATTATTTCAAGCACACATTCAATTTTAAAAAATGGAGTCTAGAATGCTACTTATATGTCACATCCATTATTTGAGTGTTTATCTAACTAATGTACTTGTGTAAACTGAGGTCTTCAAACATTTTGTGCAATCTTACTTTAAAACCTTGAATTTACTCGTAGTGGGAAGGCTATTTGGTTACATGTACGGATTTTCTTCCGATTTACAAAACTCCACAGCCTATTGTAAATCACATGAACATGTAGGATAAATTGTAAACACAAACATTTAGTAGAGAAAAGTGTATGACTTTAAGTGTTACAAGAAACTGTACACATTTCTTGGAGTGAGTTGTTCTATAATAAGATAGACAACTAGAAGCAAATCGTCTTGTCTCAACCAAATAAAATACTGGTAAAAGAAACACTCAAATCGGCAGCCAGACTAAGCAAAAAGTCCCTCATTTTTCACAAGTAAGCTCATCAACTAAACAAGCTTTAATCTGGCAATTTATGTGATAAAATCGTTTCACATCATTCAAATATAACCCTGACTTCCTTTCAAACAATAACAAACATTCTTATAAGGGACAGAAAAACCAAATTTGAACACTGGTGTTAATTACTTTAGGATAGAAATCGGATAAATGATCAAATATCTCTCATCATAATTACAGTAGTATCAGTAGTAACAAATAAATGTAAGTATAGTTATAGGAATCAAACATTTAGGGCTGGCCTGCATCACTCATCTACACGACTCCAGACAGGTAAAATGGCCAATTAGCCAAGTAACTACGTATTAACAAGAAAACAATAGGCACAGACATCATAACTCCCGGCCTACCAAACTTGATAACAGACTTGCTTGGTATTGACCA
>ENA-OREC01001730-OREC01001730.1-marine-metagenome-genome-assembly--contig:-NODE-1730-length-11381-cov-12.772028_pt1 | contig 11381 bp, 12 predicted proteins | sample MGYA00248626_ERZ508543 | MGnify/ENA primary metagenome ERZ508543 (study PRJEB26211, sample SAMN05518279) | marine metagenome | isolation source: Puget Sound, Washington, USA | host: Bankia setacea... | reverse complement strand
GAAGAAATAGACAACCCCGTTAACTAGCGTTGCACAAACTTGGGTAAACTATGTGGTCCCCTTTTCCACCCGTATGTCAATGACTGAATATCGACTTCGACTTGGAGTTTCTTCTTCGCCGAATTCCTTTGTAGAATCTCTACTTCAAACACCCGACACCGACAGCGGGGGCTTTGAGGTGAAGACATAGAATATCTAATCCAAACATCTGTAGGTAAAGATTTAGGGAAATGTCACACGGGTTTCGAGTAGGAGAAGGGTAGAGGTATATTTGATCTGTGAAAACACTGTCAACACAAGCGTTATAACTTACATTGTATTATTTACCGTATAATAAATACCACGACCCCTTTGCCAATCGGGTAGAGATCTAAGTTCACAAATCGATTGTAGACTTCTATTCGTTATAAAAGCGGTTACATAAGAAATGTTAGTGTTATACATTACAGAATATCCTTGAATTGATATAATACAGTTAGATCTACAAAGCAACTTGAATAAACAGACCATGCGTTTAAGACTTATAACATGTTATTTTTGGACAAGATGGCCTTTCTATTGAGGTCCTGTGAGCCGAGACATGAAAATGCTTTTTATTTCGAGCTGGTCGGAATTTCGAGCTTGTCATTTTTTTTCAATCCCCTCAATGTTCGAAGGTTCTTTTTTAACTCACCTATTCTTATCGGAATGGTCTTCGAGTCTATAGTGCATCGAAAAAAACTACGTTGAAATGTAACTAGAAATGCAAATCGATTCTATGCGATCTGATCATATTCATTTCACTCATACTAGGCGATCAGTTTATTTGTTATTGTTCATGGCTTACTAGAAGGTTCTGAAGATAACTCTTGCATTTGAATCTAGAATATAAATTAATCAGTTTTTTAATATGTTTCTAGTGTGTGAGACTTGGTCTGAACACCTGTATACCATAGACATGCCCACTGATAGTTTTGGGCCTATGTTAGCTAATTGAATTGTTTTGAAAAGCCTGCACCTAACTACTGTACATATGAATCAAACCATAGCCTTTATTCATGTCACCCCATTTCATCATTATTCAAAACTGCATGGATTCACGTTCAGTTGTATAGAGTTTCCTGTACTCCCCAAGCCCTAAGCGATTGAAAAATGATTAAATGTCTGCGCTTATCAATAACTCTACCGCGATCAGGCCATAATTCGTTATTTTATGAATATTGAAATTCGATATCTTTATCAAAACTTTAATTGCGTTTATATCGTAGACACACATTACTCGATCTCGTGATATAAGACTGGTCTAATGTACCGATTTATTAGGTATTTAATTACAAAGGTGTTGCACAATTTTAAACTAAAGTCGACGGAAAACTGTTCTATCGATACATGCATGATCAATTGGATAAACACAGTTATGCGAATGTAAATAGCTAACAATGTATTAGACGCACAGACAGACACACAGACACATTGACAAACAGACACACACGCGCGCACATGTCCACATGGTCAAACATACAGGCACATAGTCAACTGTTTCTTGACTATACAAGTTGAAAGAATCTCTTTAAGTTGCTGTTAACTAATTTAAAAATATACGCACCGTCTGTTGTAACCATATTATGTAGATATATGCTTTTTTCACAAATAGCTTGAATGGCAGAAAGTGTTTGTATATTTGGAGTAAACAAAATAATGGGTTATTGCAAAACTGAATTAATTCTCCTTGAATAGATCATAGTTGCAACAGTTTTGCAGTAACTCGTCAACACTTTACAGCATGTCCGTATAATCTGGCAGCTTAAGTTTCTAATAGGATATACGAGGGACAGAACTTTTGATACCGACTTTGCTTTGAGATGAAACTAGGCGTAAACATATTTTGTCCAAAAATTAATATCATCCACTCATTTATCATTGGAGAATAGGATGTTATTGAACGCAAAAGACTCCAATCTAAGACCAGTCCTTGAACAAGATTTAAATGTTTTGCTTGGACATCTTTCGAAGGTGATAAATCACGTTATCAGATGTATCGATTAGCTGTTGAAAGCGTAACATGTATAGATATCTAATTTACTCCTATCTGTACTTGGTGGTGAAATGTACGTTATTACATGTGTAGATATCATGCACACTATGAACTGGTGGTGAAACTTGCACTTGATGATGTACTGTCTGCGTCTGTTGACATTCACGTAAATGCACTTGATGATGTACTGTTTACGTATGTTGACATTCACGTAAATGCACTTGATGATGTAATGTTTACGTATGTTGACATTCACGTAAATGCACTTGATGATGTGTACTGTCTGCGTCTTTTGACATTCACGTAAATGCACTTGATGATGTACTGTTTACGTATGTTGACATTCATGTAAATGCACTTGATGATGTACTGTTTACGTATGTTGACATTCATGTAAATGCACTTGATGATGTACTGTTTACGTATGTTGACATTCATGTAAATGCACTTGATGATGTACTGTTTACGTATGTTGACATTCATGTAAATGCACTTGATGATGTACTGTTTACGTATGTTTACATTCATGTAAATGCACTTGATGATGTACTGTTTACGTATGTTGACATTCATGTAAATGCACTTGATGATGTATTGTTTACGTATGTTGACATTCACGTAAATGCACTTGATGATGTACTGTTTACGTATGTTGACATTCACGTAAATGCACTTGATGATGTAATGTTTACGTATGTTGACATTCACGTAAATGCACTTGATGATGTACTGTTTACGTATGTTGACATTCATGTAAATGCACTTGATGATGTACTGTTTACGTATGTTGACATTCATGTAAATGCACTTGATGATATACTGTTTATGTATGGTGACATTCACGTAAATGCACTTGATGATGTACTGTTTACGTATGTTGACATTCACGTAAATGCACTTGATGATGTACTGTTTACGTATGTTTACATTCACGTAAATGCACTTGATGATGTGTACTGTTTACGTATGTTGACATGCACGTAAATGCACTTGATGATGTAATGTTTACGTCTGTTGACATTCTCGTAACTAAGATTTTACTGCCTACCGATCTATACGATTATAAAAATAAGATTCAGTCCGTCTTGTTTGGTCATTGTTCACAGACACTGCATATTTCAAGTTAGACCAGGTTTTCATGTGTGTGTTTATGTTTATTGATATTCATTTCCTGTTACCGGCCTCATTTTAACCGAACCAATTCTCTGAATTTAAGGGTTATTCTTTGTGTATTTACAGACTCTCAAACAGAAAGAAATGCGTTTGTTGGCAGAGTTTATCCTAAACTACGAGAATACTGCCGCAGGGAATATGGCGTCGACTTCCAGGTTGGTGTTTCTCCTTTTTGTTACAATTACATTAGTAACAATATGTCTTATTTGTAAGGTTATAAGTTATTAACATTTCAAAATGATCGCATTGTTCAAGTAGATACAAACAACACCGAAATACATTAGGATTAGAGGTATGATTAGAAGAGAATTCCATTATCTCCATCCATGAAAAATACACGTATTGTCGAATGTGCAGTGCGTACCAAACGTCTATCAGGAATGCCTCGGACGTTTCCCTAAATGTACGATTATCGCGTAACAAACGTTTCCGATTGACAAAACATAAGTCAAGGACACCGAATGAATTAGAAATCTACCAATTTCAACAGATGATTTATTTAATTTCACACATATTATCATGTCTTCCTGTTTGTTACATTTATATATATATTTACATGCTCGTAAGTTATTATTTCATATGTTTGGTCTTTTTTGTTTAATTTAAATGTGTATGTGTTCATGTGCGTTGGACGGTTCCATGGTAGATCACTATACTTACTTGGTTACTATTATTACATACCGTTTATTATATCAATTAAAATGTGCTATTCTTGTCATTAACTTTCAGATGGTTGACCTGGATTGGGGCATACAGACAAAGAAAGGGGACATTGACTCCTCGAAGAACGACTTCCGGTTTGATGAACTGTACAAATGTCAAAGTCTCTCTGCTGGACCTAGCTTCGTGGTAAGTACTAAGTCAACAGTTGCCTGATGGTTATAAGGGTAGTGGTGGTGGCTTTTTTAAAAATTAAATATAAAATGAACGGTTTACTGAACAAGCACATCTATCAAGAAGTACATGTTGTATGTGGATTTATACAATGTGTGTTCTCAACTAAATAAAATAGGACCTTTTGTATACAAAGCCCCTTTTCTTGATATTTAATATTTTTAACATGTCGTTTTAGCTGTTTTTGATTTGCGTCACGTGTTACATATTTGATTGATTAAATTTAGTAGTAAATAAACTAATATCACATACACGTTTCCATTACAGGCTTTCATTGGTCAGAAGTATGGGGAGCGCCCTCTACCATCAATCATTCCAGTAGACGAGTACGAGACCTTATATATCGCGTTAAAGGGCCACAAGTGCCGGGAGTTCAAGAACGTGGCCGTGCTGGATGAATGGTACAGAAGGGACGATAACTCTCTACCTCCCACATATGTACTTTCCAATGTACAAGATAAACTACCAGAAATACTGAGTGTAGGTTACATATGTATTAAAACATTAAGGAAGTTCTTAAACTTAATTACAATTTATATACCTAAAACATCTATTGCAATACTAACTGTCAAATAAATCAGTGGCTAGTCGTTAACACCACCTTGTTAAAGATGACATCAGTAGTCTATATAATGTTCAATGTAACGTCTGAATTATCTTTCCTTTGCTGACATTACTTCATAAACACCGTCAGTTGTTGCTTTTGTATGTTATTAGGAAATGGGTATCGGAGTTCATAACAAGATTTATACAAGATAACTTTTGATGAACACTAAAAAGTTCTTACAAACTAGCTATATGGACATTTGTTTTAAAAGCGGTTCAATAGAAAACACATTATCTAGAATAATTATCAGATCATGGTGCATTTACTTCACATACAGGATGACGAAAATGAACGAGAGGAAGCGATGGCCATGTGGCACGAGGACGAGTCAGAGATAAGGCGAATGTTACAGAGGGCGTCCGAGCTCTGTTTTCTGGAAGGTCTCTTTGACGGGGAAACAAAGCTCAAATACCAAGCCTCCAGTAAGTAATTATTCTAACAAGTGGTGTTCTCAAATTAATAACGTCAAGTTTCAAGCGTAATATAGTTCTACTAAGTTGTTCTGTGGTGATAAAGTCGATATGTGTTCTCTGGTCATCAATGTCAATTCCCAAAGTGTTAATATTCCATCAAAGTTGTTATCGGTTTGAATACACCTTATTGGTGATTTGTAACAACTACAATTCCCGGAGTGTAAGCCCGAAATAGTTCCCGAGTTTGTTTTGTTTATAGATACATGTTCCAGCTTTAACTAATCATCATCAAGCAGTTTTATTCAAATATATTTTTGTCGTGTTAGTGGTTAAAGCATTTTCTAAGGTGAGTAGTTCTTGTTCTTGTTGCACTGTTCAATGAATCAGAAACCCTTGCAGTAGTTCCAACTTCATGAATCCGAGCGTGTAACAATCTGATCACCTATCAGCTGGCAAAAACTTTCACCGTTTCCTTTTTAACAAAGCTACACTTAATATTCCTTCATATATTAAATTTACTTACTTCTTATTTTCTCTTTCCAGTCAATGACATGTGCTTTCAACACGGAATTGAAGATTCTGGTGCACCCGAGTCGCGCTGCATCATGATTACGAGGACTATCGTGGACTTGAAAAACTACGTAGACGATGCAAAGGCCGCCGAATTTGCCGAAATCGCAATGAATGACAAAACAGATCAACTCGAACTCGACAACTCATGTGCAACTCGCCTCCAAAAGCTCAAATCACATGCCAAATCATTGTTGTCAAAAAAGAACATTCTGGAATATGACGTGTTATGGCGATATGATGACGTCATTCATCCAAAATTACACGCGCCATACTTGAATAAGTTGTGTAAAGAGTTTCATGACGCCTTAAAACGTTTAGTAGATGAAACTGTGCCAAGTACAAAGTTTGACGTTGAGCCAGAGTTGTTCGAGGAGGTGCTACAACACTGGGTGTGCTGTAAAAGGAAGGCTATCAAGTTTTACGGTCAGGCGGACCTTGTGACAGATGTGATGCGATATCTGAAGGGTACTACAAGTAAACCACTGGTTGTTTATGGTGAATCAGGCTCGGGAAAATCCACTCTGCTGTCCAAAATAGCTACAGAGGTAACTATGATTATAAGGAGTAAAAACATTCATATCGTATGACTGGACTGACAGTAATCATTTCGGCTTCAGTACTCATAATTCTATAACGTACTATGTTAAAACAATACCTTTACTTCAGGTTAAAATGATAATACTTGTCCACTCGAAATGTGTCTGGAAACAAGATACACATTTCAAGATTTTTGTAAATGTTATACAACTGTTTGTTCAAGCTCTGTATGCATCTTATCTCACAACGTTCTTATACATATATCTGTTTGTTTTGCAGCTTGTTGCAAATTGTGGCGGTCAAACGATCTGTGCAGTGCGATATATTGGCTATACACCAAAGAGTTCAGACATCAAACAAATACTCATGACTATATGTCACCAATTGTTACACACTCTGGGCCGACCTCACTCAGATATTCCCTACGACGTGAAGGATCTTCAGAGATTCTTCGCCGACCTTCTCCAGTCCGTTCCAAAACGTTTACGTGTGGTTATCTTCTTAGACTCATTAGAAAAACTTATCTCAGAGTACAACGCACACTACTTGTCATGGCTACCCGCTGAACTTCCATCGAACATTAAAATCATAGTGTCTGCTCATCCAACAAAACATAAAATCTTGGACAGGTTAAGGGATGAAATTATCAAAGACTTGAGTTACATGGTAAACGTTACCCAAATGGTTCCAACTGATGCTGAAGGTCTGATGCAATATACACTGGGACTACATGGTCGAAAACTAAACCCAATGCAGCAGAATGTGTTCACGAGCAAATTTAGTGAGTGTTCATTAGCGATGTATGTCCAATTACTTATTCAACGTTCAAAGTGTATAAAGTCTTTTGAAACAATTAGCAATGAAAACGTACCGTCAAATATCGAACAGGCAATAAATAAATTGTTTGGTGAGTTAGAAGAAAGGCATGGTTCTGTGTTAGTTGGGAGGGCTCTTGGTTACCTTGTAGCTTCAGTTACAGGGCTTAGTGACTGTGAAATGAATGATCTCCTTTCGCTTGATGATGATGTGCTAAATTCTGTGTTTGTTACGTACCATCCACCAGTAAGAAGAATTCCATTCACAAAGTGGCTCAGTCTAAAGAAGGACATAGAACCTTTCCTGGCGTTTAGAGAGGCAGATGGGGTCACGGTATACTTCTGGACCCATGATGTTTTTGAGAACGCGGTCCGAGATAGGTACCTCAAAAACGAAAAGACGATGAAAGCGATGCACTCGATGTTGGCAGATTATTTCCTGGGCACATGGGCAGAACGACCAAAGCCTGTTTCCGTACCTCCGCAAAATGGAAACTTGGTTCAACTACCGTGTGGAAAGGAGGCTGATCGATTAGTTGCCACCCAGCCACTATCATTTCAATCTGAATCAGGAGCTGTCAGATTCAATAAGAGGAAATACGATCAAGTACCCCGCCACCTCTACCTTGCTGGTAGACTCAAGGAACTCAATAGCCTTGTCTTATTCAACTATGAGTGGCTCTACAATAAAATAAAGGCACTGTCTCTGACGCACATCATGGCAGACTTTGTCTTAAATCCTGGCGAGGAAGCCACGCTTGTTGAAGAGGCATTGCGTGTGGCTGAATCTACCATTCAAAACGATATCAACAATCTGGCCCCAGAGATATCAGGTCATCTTTTGCCTTACTATAAAACCCATCCAAATATACGAGCTCTCGTACAACAATGTGATACAGTTGGATTGAAACACTGTGCCTTGGTGCCAAACTTCCCATACCTACAAGTACCTGGTAGCTCCCTGCAGTACACTTTGACGTCTAAAGTATGTGGGGACTACTACCGTCTAACGCATGACGACCGGTACCTGTTGGTAAAGGTCAAAGACAGCTCTATAGTCCATTGCTTTGACGTAGCTACCGGTGAGGCCAAAAGCAACGTCTTTGCATCAAATGGAGACCTCTATGTTACACCAAATGGAAAGCTTTTTGTCATAGTGGATCATTTTACAGAGAAGGCAATAAAGATCCATAAGTCAGACACTGGTGACTTTGTTGGGCAACTTATTGTTATGAACCATATTCAACTAAAACTGAAAGAGAAATATAAAATGGGAGCAGTGAGTCTAACAGACGACAGAATGGCTGTGATCGTTACTACAGATACAAGCTATTTATGTATTGCCGACCTGACCGGTCCTCAATTCTTACAAATCATCGGTCTTGATGGAAAATGTGATGTGTGTGAAATCGCGCCAAATGGGAAATACGTGTTCTGCAATTCGAATGAGTTCATATTATGTTATGACTTGTACTCCTTGGATCATATATGCACAGTCTCCACAGGATATAGACCTACATCCATAGCTTTCACAAAAGACGGGTTCCGTGCTTTCCTTGCCAACGCACATGAAGCCAAACTACTTGTGATGCATGTTCATCGCGGAGTTGTTGAGATGGCGTATAAAGTCCCTCTGGAAGAAGATATGCCAGACGACAAAATCATTGACTTGAAACTCTCGCCAAAAGATGACATGCTGCTCATACGAGGCATGAACAACATTTTGGTGTACAATCGGTTTACCGAAAAGGTTTCCGCAAGACTGCCACGGCCACCGGATGTACCAACAGAATTCAAACTGCCAAAAAGCCATTATACGGACTTACATTTTTCAAATGCGAGCTTCTCAAGAGATGGAAACTTTGTCATTGCTTCTCTTTTCAGAAACCTGTATCTATGGCAAGTATCTACTGGAAACAAGATCACTACGATACAAGCTCCTGTCGGAATTATTTCTGAAATGCTGATATCCCGACAAAGAAGTCAGGTAATCACTCACATCCGTGGATCAAAAGATATACAGGTATGGAACATTGATGAAGCCGTAAACCAGGTCAATATGCTGGATAAACTCACAAGTGTCATTGAGACGGTAAGACTAACTGCTGACAACTCAATCGCTTATATAGCTTGTAAGGAGAGTGATGAGCTCGGTGTCATAGACATGCGCAATGGGATCATGTTGGACCTTCTTACTCATGACGCTCCTATCAGAGACTTTGCTTCTACTCCAGATGGCCAGTATGTCATTGTGTCAAGTAAGCCAAAGAAAAGGAACTCCGCTGTTAAGATATGGGACATGGACGAGAGGAAAGTTGTCAAGGAGTTTGGAAATACTGTTGGCTTCTGTGTAGGTGGACAGAACACGCAATCCATCATCTTCGTTGCACAAGAAGAGCTTGATTTCAAGGCGCCATACTACATTACAAAGTTTACTTTCATGGAGGACGGCTTTAGAGATAGTACACATCCATTATCTCTAAAATATATTCTGGATCGGCCTTTCTTGACGAGCAGCGATAAGAATGTCGTAGTTTTGACTGCACAAGATTATATTGAAACGGAGGCTGTTTTCGACACACCAACGATTTGTGCATTTTCGTTAGATGATGATTACAAGGTCTCATACTACACACCAGAAAGCTTTATGGATGCCGTCAATATTCACACTATCAAGAAGGTGAAACCATGTACAGGCTCCAGCGAGACAGTTGTTGTACTTTATAACACTAACGACGTCATCATGGACTACAATGAAAACAAGCAACATGAACAACTCGGCCTTCTAGTGTTGGATGTTAGCACAGGCGCAATTATAAGAATATGTGAACCATTTTTGTGTCCTGGCACGCCAGTGGATTCCATTATCTTCTCTGACACCAGGTTCTGTATCGATGGGCATTATAACATATTTGACATCAAAAGTTGTCGCTACGCTGGACAGCTGCATGACTCTGGTGTATCTCCAACTGCTATTGCCTTGTTCGGTACCGTTGTCATCTACTACAAAGGGTCACAGATCGTTGTGGTCAGCTTAAGGACCGGACAACCAATTGCCAAGTGTGAGGTACATTCATCAATATCCAATGTGACAGTTTGCTCGGATGAAAGAACGCTTATCATTGGCTGTCATGACGGAACATTGGTGTCGTATGTGCTAGTCGACCCAGATGAATATGAAAACGGAACGCCTGAAGATATTTTGTCAACATTAGGAAGTAGAACACTCGAGGATATTGAACAAAACGGAAGGACCTCTAGATGTTGGGACCGGGTGGAGAACAGCACATGTCCCACATACTCCCGACCTCCTTCTGCAGTAGGTCATGGTGCAAAAGAGAAGATCCTGCTAAAGCAAGTTGACCCGGCGCCAAAGATCCGTCCAAATTCCGACACACTGCTCTACCTTAACGAGAGATCAAAAACATGCAGCATACAATGAAATGGTCAATTTGTTACAAATAGGGCACGTTGCTTTGACAATTGTTAGCTGTGGTCAGGATTATCGACAGATTATAGGATTAAATGAAAACGTGGGTCGTGGCAAGCACACAAATCATGTTTCCGGCTTTCATACCTTCACAAATCTAGTTACAATTAAGTGATAATCCGTATTGTGATAGGACGTGTTATGAATGAAATCCAAGGACACAATAAACATACTTGTGTGGATTCAGGTCACCCAATAGTAGATCACAATAATGTACTGTTAAGCAGTGGGTATAATGTACAGGTATGGTGTATCTAGATCGAGAATACTTGATATACATTGAACTTATGACAGTGTGTAAAACAATGGGTTTAAAGTAGCAAAGACTAGAAGAACAGATTGCACGTGTCATAGTTAACTTTCATTAGTTAACACATGATACAATAGTGTAATTACTGTTTTCTTATGGGTTCAAAAGGTTGTATACAGAGAGGTCCATACATGTTTGTGGCCACTGATTATTATATACGTGTTTGTAAGAATGACCATTGGTAAGCATTCTAGTTAAAGTTGTAAAGTGTGTACCAATAGTTTTATCCTAAACTAGTTGTATTTTGTAAACGTTTGATCTTTGTTAATAGCAGCCATTATGAGTTAGTGTGATGTGTTGTTAGTTGCTATGTGTCTAAGTCAGGAAAGAACATTTATAGTTCGTAGTCAATCGTTGGAAATGATATTGGCTACCTATATTGGGCAAAATTATAATAGTGATTTCATGTTCATTTAGTTTGACCAAAACAAATTGATTTCCGAGGAAGATCAGTGTAAGTTGACGTAATGACCTTGTTGTGCATATAACTATGTTTTGGTATGAATTTAGACTCTGTTCTATATAGGTTTCGTCGCATTTACTCGTATTCTGTTG
>ENA-OREC01001729-OREC01001729.1-marine-metagenome-genome-assembly--contig:-NODE-1729-length-11383-cov-14.968070_pt1 | contig 11383 bp, 3 predicted proteins | sample MGYA00248626_ERZ508543 | MGnify/ENA primary metagenome ERZ508543 (study PRJEB26211, sample SAMN05518279) | marine metagenome | isolation source: Puget Sound, Washington, USA | host: Bankia setacea... | reverse complement strand
CAAACACTACTTGTACACCAAGACATGACAAAGAAAACCACCTTTTTATGAAAAGAATTAAGGAGAGATAACTCAAGTAAAATGTAAAACAGGATTATGTTTTTGTCTTCTGCACTTCCTCTCATTAACATCTATGTATTTACCAAGTTTAATTTCAATCCCTTTAGTACTTTCCAAGATATGACCGGGACAGGCATCTATTATGAAAAAATGGTTATGGCGAGATAACTCTGTCAATATACAAGATAGGATTATCGTTTTGGTGCACTGCCCTTTCCCTTATTGGTATCTATCTATAAACCAAGTTTAATTTTGATCTCTTTGGTACTCTCCAAGATATGGCCTGGACAGGCATCCATTATGAAAAATAATTGGCTAAGGGGAGATACCTCTGTAAATATACAGAGGGTAGGATTATGGTTCTTGTACACTGCCCTTCCTCTCACTTTCATCTATCTGTAAACCAAGTTTTATTTCAATCTCTTTAGTACTCTCCAAGATATGGCCTGGACAGGCATCCATTATGAAAAATGGTTAAGGGGAGATTTCATTTAAATGCCAACAGTAGTTCTAAAGTTATTCGCCGGACAAGGTACCGGACGGACCGCCGGACAGACGGACAAAGCGGCGATTATATGCTTCCCTCTTTGGGGAGCATAATAAGGCACATCATCAAGTAAGCTTTTGATTCTTTACTGTTATGTTAATAACTTCACATTGATACATGTATTGGCTATTTAATAATTGATCACAAAATGATTGCATACATTATCCTTTATAAACAAATGTGCGCCCAAATGGATCACCATTTCTCTTACCTTATTTGGGTTACAAGATGATATTTGAACCCACTTTTTACACCTATGATCTGTGACAACTTGTTAACTTAACATTTAACCAATATGGCAAATATTTCCAAACCACTGGTAAGAAAGTTTTGTATTTTGTAAATTAGACGTATTGATTTATCTAAATTTGAAATCGACTTTGACACCTGTTTTTTCACGAGCAGTATACTTTCATTTTATAAACATCGAGTGACATCATTGATTTGACAGGCGTGTTTTATCAGACGATCTTTCAACCTATTTTGAGAGGTGATTTTGTGTTAATTAAGGGGAATTAAAAGGGGACATTTTGGGCTTAGGTAAAGTATGACAAAACCGATATGTGTGTGGTATTGGTTTATTGTCTTACCTTACATATGACAATTTTTTTTAATTCTTGCCGGACAATATATTGTTGACTTTGTAAACAATATACCACGTGATAAAGGTGGAGCATGCGCAAACGAAAGGCGGAAACTGTGCAATCAGATACCGTCGCATAGAACCCTATGTCAAAATGACCCTACTGCGGGATATGTATAAATCAGTTTGTATGAGTGTAAGTGCAATGAGAGTTTTGTGTGAGTAATATCATACACTGTTGTTGTGTGACAATATAATTATGTGTATATGGCTGTGAATAATTCAGTGTTTTGTGTCAAAGGCCTTAAGAATGGCAAAAGTCCTTGGCTGATTGAGAAACATTGACTAAATAAATAATGGTATTACCTTGAAGAAGCTCTTTTGCTCTGATGTAGCCTTCACTCCATGTAAGCTGTCAAACTCAACTGGGGGAGTGGTTAAGCTAGGACACGCCTCTGTGACTGTATATTGGTTACCAAGGGCCACGTCACATACCAACATCAACCGTGATCCTAACGACTTCAGTCGACTTGAGTATTCTGAGCTCTTTCTGAAAATCAGTTTTTTATATTTATTTTTATTTCATTTACAATAAAAGCCTGATTAATTGTTTGTTTATGTGCCATTTGATATCACTCATGTGTTTATATTGTTGCTGACTCAGTGTTCCACTTGTAATAAATGAAAAGTAAACAAAATAGTATTCATCACTGGAAACAAAAAACAGCCTGTGAAGTTCAAATATCTACACACAGACAGCTCCCAATTCACAGCATACAACTTTCATACAGGCACCAATCGATGGGTTAAAGTCAATTTTGTACTTTTGCTACTTTGATTGTGTAAGAGTTCTCTGCCTTGTTGGTAAGTATTTCAATTATGTTAATACAATTAAAAAAATTATATATCTGATTTTGTCTTGTATATCTATAATAATAATAATAAATACTTTTCTGAAGGTAACTCATAAAGTGATACATTATAATGGAACAGAACAATTACCAACTTATTTAGTATGAGGCCTTTTACTTATTAACTGAAATGAAACATTATTGATAAACACTTACATATTCAGATGAGGATGAAGATGATGACAAGATAATAATAAACACAACAACAACATCAACACATGTATAATATGTATATAACTATTGGCATAAAACGTACAACAGGCATTCCAACAGCTATAAATGTTAATGATAATCAAATGATCTGAGGAAAGATTTAAGCTGAAATTTAAAACTTTCCACAGAGGTGCTATTTATTTACATTTGGGTAATTCATTCCATGTTTTCATTCCAAAATAGCTAAATGTATTACTTTTGAACTTTGTGTTTGGTTTGTCATTTACAAGACTTTTATTGACTGTAAACCTAAGGTTGAAATTACAAAGAGTTATTAGAAAAGATTAAAAGTTCTTTTAAATAAGTGGGAGTTTGATTCTTCAATGATTTAAAAACATCATTTTAGATTTTCCTGTTACATAATTATGAAAATACCACACAGTGCTTTGCCAATAAGAATGCACATACAAATGGAAGTTTTCACTATAGGTATTTAGAATTTAATGAAAATACCTACCCATAGCAACTTGTGTAAATGTACAGAGTTCAGAGTTCAATAATCATTGAAAGTGTACAACCCTCTTACCTGGCGTCATCTGAGAAGTAAATACCGGCCCCTAAGTTTCCAGCATCTGTACGTGAAACACCCATCTTGTCTGTAGCCTGGTTAGGTAGCAGCAAACCCCTAATAGATGGAATACAGTGAAGCGTGGATTACATAATCAGACATGTTAAAAGGATAGACAACTTCACAGTGCGGTAGAATGGGGTTTCTACAAATTGTAAGCCATGCTCCAACTTACACCTTGTCTTAGGGTTAGGGTTATTCGTAAATTTAAAAGATCCTTTTGCATGAACTAACATTTTAATTGAAAGTGGCAACATTTAAGGTTAAGTGTTAAAAATAGAAAACTCCTACAAAGATATGGAGGTCTGATCAGAATAAATACAGATTTCCAAGCAAACAAAGTACCTAGATAATATTCCGAGAAAATTACTAGCACCAGAGCAATGTGTCATAGTCTGTATGTTTCCATAGCTCGACAAAAAGTTCACTTCTTCCTCTGTTCTCTTCACTTCATACACATTGCACACTTTCCCGCCAAATTTCTGTACTGATGACATCACTTCCTGTATGTCTGCTGCAACTTCCTCTGTAGACTGGGTTACTACATGTTTGATGTGACAACTTAGAGTCCTGTATCTTGCAATGCCTGTATAGTCTGTGGACCAGTCTGACGCCTCACAGACAGCAGCTATATCTGTCAGTAACTGCAATAGATCAGGGACAATAAAACTATCGATGTCATAACAAGGCTAGTTACAAGTCCACTTAAAATTTAAATGTTTGGTTAAATTAGTTCTGAAGGCAATCTGATTTGTTTGACATTTCTGTTGCCCCTTATTTGCTGTAAAATAACCTTAGCCAATGTGATCTACAGAACAATCAATCAACAGTCAATCCTGGAGTTTGGCTGTTTATGCAATGCTGCAGGAACTATAGGAATCAACCGTAGTAAGATATTTTCTTGCACTGTGTAATAGCTTTACATGACAACAGAAGTACAGTTATAAGTGTTACATATTTTATAAGTAAATTAAGTAATTATAATAGTAAAGGCTCTTGAACTCTATCAGCTGGGTTTTCCGAAATAACTACAAAGTCTGGCAGTACAAACAATGTATTTAATAACTAGATCATGCAGTTTTGTAAAGTAAACATAGAGAAATGTGACAAATTAAATACATGTAGTTCATGCTTTTGAAAAGTTTTTAAACATTTTGAATTTCACTTGATGAAAACTAACAGATCTTTTATTTCAGTGTACCATGCAGCTCAATGGTTCACTGCAACTCTCAATCAGCTATAGAAAAAACCATCAACTTGGTACAGTCTTGACCCTGTACATGCTGCTGCATTATATTTTCTAGCTGTCTTTGGAACACATATACGTCTACCATATTTCTGGCAGTAACATTAATTTCCAACGAATTTAAACTTAAATGTCAATAAAAAAGTAGTGGAAATGTGTGTTTGTACCACAGAAGAAGTGAAGAACCCAAGCATATACATTGTAGCATGTACTGGATTACAACTATTGCTTCCATTAATTCACCCAAACACTCACCCTTCATTTCATCTTCCCTTAATCTCTAAATTAATTATATCAGTACTTATAAATTACCTGGCACAGATCCTGGTAGTTTACAACGTCTCTCAATGTAAATGTTTCTAGTCTGAAATCTTCTTTGAAAGGTATGACGTCATAAAATTGTTTCACTAATGTTGCCATGGAGTTTGACCTCTCTGTTGCCCCAGACGTTAGCAAGTCTGCCATTTGCTGTAACACAACCTTAGCCTCTGTGATCTAAAAAACAACACATTATCCGTAACATTTACTACAAAGTACATCTAAACATTAATTAGGGAGAAGAATTATGATGTAAGCAATTAAATTTTCTACAAGTCTCTTTGAATCTGTTTACTTCAATATTCATGCAAGGCTGTGGATCAGATTTTGTCTTATTGGTGGGATCTCATGGTACTAAATTTGCAAGGTTGCATGTGGCCATTACTCAAATTGGTACATGTACCTCAGATAGTTGTGTGTTGATTTTCTTTATGTGGAAGGATTGCACAGTCAAATCAAGATTATGAGTTAAAGATGTCCATCTGTTAGCCCATTGGTTGTTCTGTCTGTCAACATTGATAAGACCTTTTAAACGAGGTTATGTTTGGTGACCTTGAATTGGACTACAACAGTCTACAACGGTGTCTTCTTCTTGTTAATAAGAGGATGTTTATCTGGCCCTGTGTGTTACCTGTCTTTCCTGCATGTATTTAGTATCTGTCTTCAAGGAGTAGTATGCAGCATCCAAAGTTTCACCCCAAATCATAGACAACAGGTCAGATACTTGTGGAGAGATATCTTCATTGAACAGCGACAATTTTCCACGCACCTACAACACACCAGTTAATGATACGTTCATGGAATAAGGTTACACTTGTTTGTTAATCCTGTATAAGTCTGTAGAAGAATAGCAGATGTGTTGCTGCAGACAAGTTTAACTTCAGGACTAGTCTTTTTTGTCTTAGTAATTCATTCAGTGCTGTTCAGTCAAACCCTCTTATCAAAGACAATCTGTTAGGAGAGAGCACCTTGCACATTGGATATCATTAACAATTTGTAAAAATGGATGAACTCAAATGTTATGAGTTTCAACAGGCTTGATTAAACAAGAAAGTGATCTTTGTTGACAGGAAGAACTTGTATTCTAGGGCGCAATTTCACAATCAATGATTTACGCTCAGTGTTAATCCTAATAATTGCTGACCAACTTTTGAATGACTCACTGTGTTGTTCTAACAGATACAACTGATGTTTTTGCAGATTCATTGGTAAACTATATATTCTGCCTTAAACATTCCTGATGAAATTGTTTGAAATATGTATAATTTTGCATGAAATATATTGGATTAAATCTAAGCCGGATTAAAGTATTATGAAATTGCGCCCAGATATGTTAGAAGGTTAACCTCCTTACTATTCTCAGTTTTTTCGATCCAAGCTCTCCAGTATCAATTGTCCCTGGTTTACATGTTACCATAGCAACAGGTTGACTGGTATACTGTTTATAGAGTTGTTCATATCCACTCATCACTTCTAACATTGAAGAAAAATACCAGACTATTGCTTTCTCTGGCTGCACTTTGGGATATGTCGAAGTCTGTAAATTGAAACAAGTAAAATTTAGTAAGTTTTTCTTGAACTCTTACCAAATTGTATTTAAGACATCAATTAGACGTTTTGAAAGGTTGAAGTGTCATGCCAAAGTTTATCATGTCCCTTTATTGTTATTGTATTGATTATTGAACTTATTTTTCCTATTAGAATTGAGAGTTGCAGCTGAGCCCTATTAAGAAGGTCTAATACTTATACATTGTGTAATGTGGTCTAAACACTTCACTTACCTTATTGGTAACTGTTCCTGATTGGGCGTAGAGTCTAAATTTCATCTCAGAATCCATTCCATTCTGTCTCACATGTACTTCCAAACATTGTACTTTACTTGAAACCTGTAAGCAGAAAACTAGTAGTCAATCCACTCTAATAAAGTAACTCAAGATCAAAGTATCATGGAAGTTTCAAAAAGTGTTACATTGAGGTGGAATATGGAATATGAAACCTCTGAACCAAAAACATCAACTTTTGATTTATATTCAAAGGGTGTTTCTAGTGTAGAATAGAAACTTACTTACCTTATCGTAAACATCATACATTTGTAAGCACATTATTATACCCATAGAATGTTTATATTAAAATAATTGTTATAAAGTCATACTTAATACAACAGGGGTGCAAGAGGTCACACTATTTTCCCAAAAGCGTGTAAATATAGTTGAAGAAACCCCTGTCAAACTGCTAAACATAGATTGTTATCACATTTCTTGTAAATACAATTAATCCGACCTTCACAAACTGTGCGTTTTCTTCTAAAGACATGTCTGATTCTTCCTTTTATTTCATAGATTGTGTAACACCAAAGACATGAAACCGTGACTGTAACTAAGTCTAACCTTGTCTAACGAGGCTACCCTGTATTCAAAATTATTATTTATTAATCTGAGCAGATATTGAAAATAAAGAAATAACTAAATGCTTCACACTTCCATATATTTTCCATCAAAATCAATATTTTTTACATATTTAGGCAGTTATCTACAAAGAGACTTGATCGGTATAATCCTGAGTATATAACTGTTTTCACTATAATCTAGAAACTCATTGATGTTGTGCTAATGACACTAATACATATACCAAATGTCTACCAAAACAAAAACATTACACTCAAACACATATATACCTGCGTTGAAAGCACCGCCCATTTTACCAGTTCAAACCCTTGTTCATCAAACTGTGGACCATTCACATCACCAAATAGCCAACTCGAATGTATGCTCAAATTCACGGATACTTTCTTCCTCTTCTTCTTATTGGAAGCACTAGTAGCTACAATGTGTAGGGAATAAATTACAGATACATCTTTTGTTTCTGTGAGTAAAATATGTTTTTCTTTAAAAAGAATTATTTCAAAGGTACATGTAATTGCAAGGTTTCGTTTGTTTTGACAATATTTAACAAGGGAGCTTATTTGACTTTAACGAGGGAGCTTATTTGACATTTCAGTCAATTTTCCATAAGGCCCCCAAAATGGTATCATTGCTATTCAAGAAAGAGCCAGTTGTTCCCTTTTAATCTTGAGTGGTAAACAAGGGAACCACTTGTACCATTTTTTTAACATCTTTGGTATTTTGCGGTCCTTTATCACGGATTGAACCCTGGACCTCCCAAACTTGAATCCAGCATTCTACAACTAGGCTATCAAGGAAGTTTAAGTCTGCAAAGGTTTATCTACATGCATCTGAACTTCATGGGTGAATTATTTTATTAACATATTATTTATTTTAAATGAACTAAAACGATTAATTTACACAAAAAAACACTTAAAAAACTGTTCCTACATGTGTGACCTTTAAATTGGCTTATCAAAGAGTTGGTACATTTCTGTGAAGGTGCTCGTCAGTCTTAAGAGGCTTTGAATTTATAAAAATCTTTCAACTTTAGTTGTCCTGTATATTGCTGACTTAAAACCAACATATTACAATCTTGCTAGTTTAACATATTTTTAAAAGCAGAAAAAAAAGCAAACAGAAACAATTATTTGCTTCATTGTTTGCTTAAACAAGTTAGAGCATCTAAATCCAAACCTTGTATGACACCTTTCTTGAACTCCACATTATTATTTGCATCGCCAATTCTGTGTGGTCCTGCATCTAGGATCCTTCCTTTAGTCAAACATTTGTCAACATACTTTGGGTTTACAGCTGGTATATTGTATTTACTGCACTGTCGAAGTTTGTAGGATATGCATACACCATGTTGGTTGAAAACCACAAACAAAGAAGCCTGAAAGTAGCAATTATTCGATTAATAGGTATAGTGAATACTGGCTATACCTTGTTATTGACACCAATCATTTGATAGTAAAGTATCTGATGACAGTGTGTGTTAAAGTGGTACATTTTAAGCTTACCTTTCTTGTGAAGATGTAGGATATAACACCTCCATTATCTGTGATTTTCTTTCTCCATGCATCCTTTTCCTTGTATGACATGGAGCTGTCAAATTCAAGCACTACCATGCAGTTTGTAAACACCTTCATGATGAACTTGATGTGTTAAATTAATCAAGAACGGTTCATCTTGTATTGAATTGAAGTAGCAGGCATTCTTCCAGATGATACTCAGTCCCTGAAAGTCAAAACAATCACAAATTAAGTTCAAAACAAATAACTTGAGACATCGGCAGCTTAAATAACAGAAATAACACCTTTCATTTTAATCAAAAGTTGAGTAAGGTGCCTTTTGGATAAATTAGGTAAAATCATTAATTACAAAAACAAACAAGAGCTGTCATTTTAAGGGAGAGTATGCTGAACTGTTTTGAGTTTATGATATACATGTATAATGTGTTATTAATCCTTGTGAAGTTTTATTAAGTTGGTAGTGTGCTTCTATGATGCTTTAAACTCTCTTCCATTTACTAATATGGTCAAGTACATCTATATAGAGGATTTAAATAACTATAATCAACCAAAGACAAGTCTTCAGATTACAAAATAAGAGTTCATTTATCTAATGTAGGTATAATAATATCATGTTGATAAATGCTTTAAGTTAAACTTTCATTTATTTAAACAACAGGAATAATAAAGTGACACAGACCACTTCAAAACAACTGCTGAATGATGGAAAAAACTAAAATGTTGTATAAATAGTGTTTGTCTGAGATAAACATATATACTGAAACAAACTCCCAACTCTTAACAATGTGAAATATGTAATTTATTTTTTCAATCAATTCAGACCAAAATCGGTACAGTCAAACCTGTCTACAACGGTCAGTCATGGGGAATTACAAAAGTGGCCTTTGTTGACAGGTGGCCGTTGTTCGAGAAAATATATACAAAGTTAATGCTTTTGAATATGTTGCAGTCTCTCCTTAAACTGTCGGACACACGACATGACTGGCAAAAATACCATTGTCCAACACACGAATCCCGATTGCAGATTCCCGACTAACATAATATATGATACTCTATGTCAACTTTCATTTCACCAAAAATGTTTTTACAACCTTTTTTTTGTCATCTGTTTTCGCGATGTCGCCAGTTACACAATCTTCATTTGTAGATCTAGTTGTCTGAACATAATGCAGATTAAAGAAGTCTCTTTATAATTGTTATATCCAAAGCTTAAAAGTATTAATCGTTTAACTCAATCTCTCTGAATCAGAGTCTGACTATGTGTGTTTTTGGCTGGAAAATATGACGATTAACGTTTATAGATATAGAAAGAATTAACGTTTTCTTTGTGATAACAATTATGCATTTTAGAGAGATACACACTAACGAACATTTATAACTGTCAATTATAAATAAAATATTTTATGTTTGTAAACATCAGATAAATTTCACGTATCGGAACAAAAACCATCTAGGTGAGTTAATTTGAAAAAAGGCGCTGGTTGAATTTGGATGTGTTGGTCAACATTTCTTTTAATTGACAATATTACACGTACAAACCCCAGAGGTAGTATATTGGCAAAAGATATCAAGTAGAATGCTTTACAATTTTGCTATTTTGGGTTTATAATGGCTTTTCACAAGTCTGTCAATTATCTGTCAATTAGCGACTTAGGTGTTAGAAAATCCCTAAACAGGTCGCGGATTGAAGTCCCTCATGTTAATTTGTTAAATGTGACTTTGTGTGTATAAAACGCAGAATAGGGACATGTCAATAACTTCGTGATTGTTGCAGATTAGCCCCTTCAATTTAAAAAATAATCGAGAACATTGTTCCAATCTGTGTTGTATTAAATATAACCTACACGATTAAATGATAAAAAAATAAAAGAGTATCTGTTTGTGCCAAGAACTTTGCAACTGTCATAAAGATGGCAATCCCTTATTACGCGATTGGGGTAAAATGGCTATTGACAACATATCAGTACAGCTAGTATATATAGTTAGTTAAATACAGGGAAAGCCCTGCTACACTTATTTAAGTAATGTCGTAAGTGGATCAGATTCACATTCATCATCTTACATGTTTGCTGATATTTGTTCCACAATCTCTGTATGCAGTGATGATGATGAATAACTAAGTGCCGGGATATTGACACTGTTTGCCAAAGATACTATAAAAATGTCAATAACTTAGTGTTACTCCTTTTCACCAAAGCTATTAAGAGAGGAATACAAACACTTTCAGTATATTATCAACTAATATTCCAATGTTACCTTCTTCTTTTCAATGTGTCTTCGCTGACGGTCAGAACAGGACTGATTAAATTTGAGATGCCATGGCTTATATACAAGCTGTTGGAGCTCTCAACCAATCAAAATAGAAGTGTGCTTTGTTGTAGTTTTGGGTAAAACTCTGTCCTGTTGAGTTTATGAATACAACTTAAGGTATTCCACCCATAAGAGTCGGTAATTTCCGTGCAATGTCGGTTATTGTCGGAATTATACGGAATGGTTTCGTGTTTATCCATTTTTAGTCGATACGAGTAGCTTCCCTTGAATTCAAAATGGCTTCCAATCGGGACGCTCGTGGTCGTTACAAGAAGCCAAAATTGAATGTTTGTCGCCGCAAACCTGATTTACCAATTGAGATAGAGCATAATTACTCTTCTGGACATATGTGTTTAGGGGATGGGTGTAATGATAAAAATTGCCCCTTTGTTAACGAAAAAGTGGCTCGTGATGGATGGAAACAGGGGCGCAGAATAGTAGAGTTTGATATCCTTCTGTCAAACTTGAAAAGCTGCAAATTTTGTCTGCTAGGACCCATTCCGTTGACATATTATAATGTAGTAGATGAAATGCAGCGTGGACTGGGAGGCTATTTATATGTTAGGTGCCAAAATGAACACTGTGGAAAGGTAAACAACGTTGCTTATGGGAGTACTTACCACGAACACAACAAGACTGGAATGCCCTGTTTTACAGTGAATACCAAGCTTGGAACAGGTATGTTTGTTGATATTACAGAATTCCTATGAT
>ENA-OREC01001728-OREC01001728.1-marine-metagenome-genome-assembly--contig:-NODE-1728-length-11387-cov-14.668700_pt1 | contig 11387 bp, 8 predicted proteins | sample MGYA00248626_ERZ508543 | MGnify/ENA primary metagenome ERZ508543 (study PRJEB26211, sample SAMN05518279) | marine metagenome | isolation source: Puget Sound, Washington, USA | host: Bankia setacea... | reverse complement strand
TATCCCCATTCACATGGCAACTTCCCCAACGGGATTTAAACGATTTAATGCCTACTGAACTGGGGGTGACGCCCATTAACTTGGCATAACGCGCTGTCTTCTCTTGCAGGCGCTTTTCTGAAAGTGTGCGATACCAGTCTATAAGTGCCAATTGAATATGCTGTGAGGTTGATTGGTGCTCTGGTAATGCAACTGTAAGCCGCCCGTTAATCAATTTAACGCTTTTGTTTTTAGCGCGAACAACTTTAAGGCGGTAGTTTTTACCCATATACGAAAATGACTCACCCGAAACATATTCTTTGGGTGTAACCGGTGAATACTGGCTTTGGATATAGAGTTTTTCTTTAATCCACTTTGTTCGTTTGGTAATGAGGTTCTCAAGTTTTTCTTGTGTGGTGCCTTCGGGGATGATGACCGACGTAAGGCCATTCTCTACCTGAATGGTCGCGGTTTTCTTCCGATCAGTTCGGATCAACTCAGCCGTAAAGCCGCGACCTTGATAAAACTCTATTGCGTTACTCATACTATTTAAACTTCACCTGTGCCAGTTCCATAAAACGATCTATCACGGCTTGGCGTAACTCGGAGGTATCAAAAGTGGTTTCAATTAAAATGCGCTTGATGTCCTTTTTGGCAGTTTTGATTTCATCATGTTTATCAAAGAAGCCGACAATGCGGGTGGCCTTGTCCAGCATATCCACCAGCGCCTTGGTGGTGGCAATAATCTCATCGTGAGTGGCTTCGTCTAGGGAGCCTTCAGCGTTCCTAAAAGAGCCATTGCCGCTTGCCTTGGTAACTTCTGCCACTAGAATATTGTAAAAAGGCGCTTCTTCGTCTTTTACGCCTTCAGGCAGTTCTTGGCCTTGGTCTATCTCGTCACGGAAGTCTAAAAGCAATTGCACCAACTCTTGCCAGTGCTCTTTGTGCTTTTCGATAATGGTGTTTAACTTTTCGGCCAGTGATTTGAAATACTCGGGGTCTTTCTCTAAGTTCACCGTGATGTGGTGCTTAATGGCGTGCTCAATATCACTGGCCTTGGTTTTATCCGATTTGTGCTCGTTTACTTTGTCTTTAAAGCCGGTATCAAACAGATTGGTTGGCGGAATTTTTGGATTTACGCCGATAGCCCGTATGTGTTCCTCAATAAGTTGACGAACTTTTTCCCCGACTCCTGCTAAGTTCATCTGTGGATCACGGTAGAGATTTCTTGCACCGTGATTGATCTTGCCCAATAAACGCAAATCGCCTAAAAATGGTTTAGCGGCGGCATTCGGCATGATGATATCCATCTGCTTGGCGAAGCGCTTAAAATCAATTTCAAATTGTTGGCGTTTGTCTTCGTCTTTTAGCAATAAAATACAGGCATCAATATCACTGATACTTTCCCCTTGAGAGAGGTGCCCTTTAAAGTGCTGCATAACACGAGTATGGGCGGCTTTAAGTATGGGGATTTCATCTTTCAGGTCTTTTAGGGCACCGGCCACGTCTTCACTAGAGAACATCTCCAGTGCCTCGGTAAGGTTGTCGGATAGACCAAAGTAATCCACTACAAAGCCTCTTGGCTTGTCGGCATAGGTTCGGTTTACCCGTGCGATAGTTTGCAACAAGGTATGTTCACGCAAGCCTCTATCGATATAAAGCACTTGGCAGATGGGAGCATCAAAGCCCGTGAGCAACATATCTTTTACGACTAAGAAACTTAGCGGCTGTTTATCGAGCGGCTTTTTAAAATTCTCGATGGCTTTTTCTTGTTGTTTAGAATCGGTGTATTTGCTGTAGTAAGCCGAATCGTTATGGGTGCCAGAGATAATACATTCCGAAGGCGGTGCGCCAATATCGTCGAGGGTTTCTTTGTAAGTGATGGCGGCTTGGCGGGATGAGGTTACTATCATGGCCTTAAAGCCGTTTGGCTGAATGTGTTCTCTGTAGTGCTTCAATATGTCTAAGCATACCCAGCGAATGCGCTGTGGGGCTTCTAATACGGCCTGTTGGGTGCCGTATTTTTTACGGATCGCTGACTTTTCTTCATCGGTTTTATCGGCAAAGTATTCATCGAAGAGTTTATCGAGTGAATCCCCAGTAACTTTGGTTTCTGCTTCTCTACCTTCATACAATATCTGCACCGTGGCACCATCTTGAACGGCTTGTTCGATGGTGTAAGTATCGATATAAGAGCCAAATTCGTTATTGGTCTTTTGGCTGGCAATTAAGGGGGTGCCGGTAAAGGCAATCTTGGCCGCATTGGGTAAGCCGGTATTGATAGCAACGCCCAAACTTCCGTATTGAGTTCGATGTGCTTCATCCACTAGCACCACAATTTTGTCTGATTCATTTAATACAGGGAAGTCGAAGTCATCTTCACCTTCTTGAAACTTTTGAATCATGGCGGTAACAAGGTCAGACGAATCTTTTTGTAATATCTCTTTTAATTCCGCAACGGATTTTGCGTTACGAACAGTTTCACCCTGTGCGCCCCTAAAGGTGCCGGTTAATTGCTTATCTAAGTCTTTACGGTCGGTCACGAATACCAGTTTGTATTCTTTTAGCACCTCATCACGGCGCATCTTCATGGTTAAAAACACCATGGTGAGCGATTTGCCTGAGCCTTGGGTGTGCCAAATAACACCGCCTTTTTCTTTGCGAGTTTTACCTGTTTTTATACGTTCAATGGTCTTATGCACAGCGCGAAATTGCTGATAACGGGCGATTTTTTTAATTACTCGGCCATCGCTGGTTTCGAACACGGTAAAGTTTTGAATAATGTCGAGGAAGTTTTTACGATCAAATAAGCCTGCAATCAAAATATCTTGCGAAGTGGGTTCACAGCCTATTGTGGCCCCAAGGTCTACTGAAGAGCAGGGGTAGCAATCTTTCCACTCTAGGTAGTGCTCTTCTCTGCTGCTTATAGTGCCCACGGCGGCTTTGTCGCGGTGGGTGCTTATCATCATTTGATTGTAGTGGAATAACTTTTCTACCCCTTCATTGTCACTGGGGTTGCGAAGGTTGGCATAACGGCGCAGTTGGTCAACGCCGGATTCTAGCGGCGAGGTGATATAGGGTGATTTGCACTCAATCACCGCCAGTGGTAAACCATTCACAAACAGCACAATATCAGGGATGATATTTTGGTTTACGCCTTCAATTTTGAATTGATTGGTGCAGAGGAATTCGTTGTTATCAATGTTATCAAAATCGATAAACTTAACGGTTTGACCTTTGTTGCCCTTGCCAATATCTTGCATGACAGACTTGTAACTGACTAAAGTTTCCCACACCGTTTTATTGGCTTCAATCAGAGTGGCGACTTTTAAATGGGTTGATTCGCGCACTACATTGCGTAAGTTAGCGTCGTTTATCCACGGGTTAATGCGTTTAACGGCTTCGGTTAGGCGGTTAACTAATACCACGTCTTTGAAGTATTCCCGCTCGACATTGCCCACTATGTAAGATGCGCTGACTTCGCTAACGCCAAGTGCGGTTTTAGGTGAAACAACACTCTGTGGCGCAAGGCAAGCACCATGCACGTAGTCCCAGCCCAATTGTTTTAATTGTTCTATGGCTGGTAGTTCTACTTTATCTTCTTCGTCAAAGGTCATGTTTTTTTAATTGTTAGTTATTAGTGGTTAATTATTAGTGGTTAATGATCAGTGGTTAGCGTTGATAACTGACAACTAATCATTAATAATTGCATTGATTTATTTTCGCCAAAGCATTAAGGGTGCGGCATCGGGGGATAGTTTGGTGAATACGGCCCAGTCAGATCCATCGCCGAATCCATCTTCCACATACCAATCCATACGCACAAATATGTCTTGATACCCGTCGCGGTTTAAATCACCTCGCGCTACCACAACATAATCAACAACCATACTGTCGTATGAGACTTTAACGCTATGCTCCCCCGTCCCCAATACAGTTAAAGTGGCTTCAGCATCGCCCAAGTTGCCGGTGCGTCCATCTAAGCCTTGCCCGCCCAAATAAGGGGTGGCCGTTGCAGGCAGTATTTTTAGCAGAGGGTAGTCGAAGGTGTTTGGCCAGTAACTGATCGCCATATCAGGTGCAAGGTGAAAACGGTTTGCGGCTTCACAATTAACCTTTAAATAATCCCACCGAACAAACTCACGCTCTGCAATTTTACCGTCACCCATCACTGCTATATCGGAGCAGTTACGTATAGAGAATACCTTACTGTCTACCCCATAGAATTCGACCTCAAACGTCAGATCATAGGGGCTTGTGCCGATAGACTCTACCCCGTCAAAAACGGTAGGGTTGAACCAACGCGGCTCCTGTGTGCTTGTATCTGTCTTGACCGGTGTGGTTTGGCAAGCGCATAGGCCAAGGGCAACCATTACCGCCAAGCAGGATTTAGATACTATACCGTTAGTATTCATATCTTACTCCTATGGGGTTTTCGGTTTGTTTTTATGGGCAGCATTGAACAAATCCAACACATACTTATTTCTAACTGGTGAAATACCCATACGGTTACTTTGTTTGGCGGCATCGTCCCACTTTTCTGTTTTGATAAAGCCGTTAAATTTAGTGTATTGGTTTTTGAGTTTGGTTATGCCTAGGTTGAACACCATATCGAATAAGGCTTTTTGCACCTCAACCGGCATGGCATCAAAGGCTTTAGTGAACCCATTGCTTGTGGCGTAGTAGCCTGTAAGTTCTTTATAAAACGATTGCACATGCTTATCACGCTGGGCGTTAATATCCACATCTTTCATTGTTAGTGTGGTGTGCTTTTTAAACGAGGCGGCACCGTGGCTTCGGCCAAACGACTGCTTTTTGACCGCATCGTATTCAGCCTGTTTTTCTTGTAGTGTGGCAACCACCAATAAGTTGTTGGCCCCTTTTTTAACCATCTGCACCGTAGCCACTTTGTTGGGCACCATATGGCCAATGCCTACCGTCACCTTGCCAACGGTATCCAAATATAAGTGCGGAATGCGGCCCTCATATTTTTCAATGTTTTTTGCGACTTCCGTTTTAACTGTTGCATTTAATGGCATAACACTTTCTTAGTTGTTAATTGTTAGTTGCTAGTTGCTAGTTGCTAGTTGCTAGTTGTTAGTTGCTAGTTGCTAGTTGTTAGTTGTTAATGGTCAATTATTAACGTTTGTTTTGCTGGTTTTAATGATGGACGTTAAAAGTTTCAGGCATTCAATACAATCTGCCTCGATTGATTCGAATGCGACCCTGTCAATATAACTTGACTGCTGCAACAACTCTAACCAGTAGTGGCTTTCATTGGCCTCTTTTTGGGCGATAGCCAGTTTGTGGATAAAATCCGCCTTACTTTCGGCGTGCTCGGCCTCACGAACTAACGCGCCCACGGCAGTCCCACTGCGCAGCACTTGCTTGGACAGGACGTATTCGCGCTTTGTCTCTTGCAAGTGCTTGGATAACTTCACTATGCGTAGGGCGAAGGCGAAGGATTTTTGTTTTAGGACGCTCATATTAATTGTTAATTATTAGTGGTTAATGATTAACGTTAATAATTGATAATTAACCATTAACAACTAAATCACCTCCTTATCGTTTTTGTTGATTTTGACTCGCACTTTGCCGGTTAGTAGATCTTGCATTAGGGCTTTTTTGATAGACCGCAAAGATCTTAATTTTGTCTTTGTTAGGCGTATCTTTCCATCTAAAGACTTTAATATTTCAACAATATTTAGTTGTTCTTCTATATCGTTTGGCAATGCAATTGAAAGATCAGCCTGCGCTTTAATTCCGATATAACTCCTTGTTGATTGTGCTGACAAGATAGAAATTCGATCTTGAAAGTATCCCGACTGAAAACAATAGTGCAAATACCAATTATATAATGTCGAATGATCTTCAATTCGATAATAAGTAACTTGAGGCGTCAACATTAAACGAGTCACGTTATCAGGAACGACAGCGGTTAATCCTACTGTTGCTTTATGACTTAATAGAACATCGCCAGCCCTAGAGAAGCCAATCCTTAACCCGCTATAAATTTCTTCCGGAATTTTATTTGCACCTTCGAAGTCAATTTCTTGATTGTGGATATCACTAGCCATCACAAATGGGATGCCTTCAGGCACAAAGTCCGCAGACTTGGGGTGTTTTTCACCGTGATTACCGTCTTGGATAGAACCGATAACATTTGATGATAGTAGTTCACCTATCGTGCAAACCTCCCACCCCTTCGGAATCCTCCCAACCGGACTATCCTTAAACTCAGTATGCGGAACGCCGTTTGTGCCAACGCCTTTGGTCAACAGTTCCTGCGTCATGCCTTTTTTTAGGTCTTGCAGTTTGTTGATTTGCGCTTCTGTTTTTTCGATGACTTCATCGACAGAGGTTAGGATGGTGGCGATTTTTTGTTGTTCGGGGAGTGGGGGGTATAGTATTCTTGCTTTAACGAAGTCTTTCAGGTTTAAGTTGCTTCTTCCATCACCTGTAGACACAGACATGCAGAAATTGGTAAACGAATCAGTATTAAAAAACCAACACAGAAAATAAGGGTCAATCAAAATATCATTGACCCTTGTATTTATTGTTGCAAAACCTTGGCAACCATTTAGTTCTTTTGGTATTACAGCAGAAGTTCCAATATCGCCAGTGTGAACAGTAACAACATCCCGATATTTTATTGACCTTGATTCATTTTCTTTAGCGAACTTTGGGTTCAAGTAAATCAATTTGCTCTGACGAACTCTGTTCTCTTTTATGTCCGAGTTTCGTATTAATGGCACGCCCATTTCAACGTAATGCTTTGTCATTGATGTAACTAAGCCGATCGATACTTTCGAGATTTCATCCAAGTAAGATATTGACCACCCTTGGGGGATTACTTCACTCATACCCAAGTTCCTTCAAATAACCACCCATTACTTCTTCAGCCTCAGTCACATGAAAGTCGAGTTCTTTGAGCGAAACCTTATACTTATCCCACCAACGCTCAAGTTGGTTAATCACTTCGGCATCCTCAGTTCCTGCCTTTTCTCGTATTTGTTCCTTACTTTCAATCTCGACTTTGAATGCGTAGTAATCATCGTTTTTGCGATCGAACACTGCCGAAACATCAAAGCCTTTTAATATCGCTTCTTGAATATAATCGTCTTCCACTTCCCGCACTGGAATTCCACCATGGAGGATGCCTCTTACGTCAAAGATTTCGGGGGGTGGTGAGGTGTCGGCGTAGCGGCGGATATTGAGGTTGTAGTCGTTCTCTTTGATTTCGGCCAGTTCCACCACATTGGAATAGCGTTTTATGCTGGTGTAGGCATCAAAGGTTTCAACGATTTTGGCGATGTCTTGCGGGCGTAGGGTGTTTTGGTTTTTGCCTTCTTGGTATTCGAGTTCGCTGTTAATAAACAGCACTTTGCCTTTGCGCTCGGGGGCTTTGTTTTTATTGATCACAAGTAAGCAGGCGGGTATGCCGGTGCCGTAAAACAAACCAGAGGGTAAACCCACCACCGCTTCTAGCAGGTCGTCTTCGAGTATGCCTTTACGCACTTCTTTTTCGCTGGAGCCTCTAAACAGAACACCGTGGGGCATGACTACGCCCATCTGCCCTTCGTTATTAAGTGAGGCGATCATGTGTTGCACAAAGGCTAAGTCGCCAGCGTCTTTGGGTGGGGTGCCATAGGGGAAGCGGCCATAGCCGTCGTTGTCGGCTTCTTCTTTGCCCCACTTTTTGAGAGAGAATGGCGGATTGGCGATTACGCGGTCAAAGGTCATTAACTCGCCGTTTTGCGTATGGGCGGGGTCTCTTAGGGTGTCGCCTTTGCGGATGTCGGCATTGAATACGCCGTGTAAGAATAAGTTCATCTTACAAATGGCCCATGTATTTAGGTTCATCTCCTGCCCGTATAGGCTGAGGTCACGTGGGTCTTCGTCGTGTTTGATCAGGTAGTTGCGGGTTTGCACCAACATACCGCCAGAACCACAGGTAGGGTCGTAGATTTTCTGGCCTTCGTGGGGCTTGAGTAAGGCAATGAGCAGCGAGACAACTTCGGAAGGGGTATAGAATTCGCCGCCTTTTTTACCCGCGCTATCGGCAAACATTTTGATTAGGTATTCGTAAGCCGTGCCCAATAAATCTGGCCGTTCGAAATCGACGTTTCTTAAGCGGTATTTCGAGAAGTGATGTAAGAGGTCTTGCAGTTTTTTATCAGAGAGTTTGTTTTTGATATTGAAGTCTATCGTCACTAACACGCCTTCGAGGGTGGGGTTCACTTCTTCAATGGCTTCGGTGGCTTTGTTCAGGCCAGCGCCTATGTCGTGCTTTAGGTCTTTCAGGTTCGACCAACGCGCCTTTTCTGGCACAAAGAAGGTCTTGTCGTATTCGTCTTCATCTTGAGCCAGTGCGACCGCTTGCTCTTGGGTTTTGCCTTTATCTAGGTAGTATTGAATGATCTTTTCTTGAGCCTCCTCAAAGGAGTCTGAGAGGCGTTTTAAGAACATCATGCCGAAGATGTAGTCTTTGAACTCGGAGGCGTCCATATTGCCGCGTAGGATGTCGGCGGTTTCCCAGAGGAAGGATTCTAATTGTTGTAGAGTAATGGTTGTCATAGGGGGTTTGAGTTCTTATTGAATAAGGGAGATTGGGCCTTGTCATGATTCTGTTCGATGTAGGAGCGCATCAACTGGCGTATGACCTGTGAGGCAGGGATATCTAAGCCCTTACAGGTGGCCAAAAATTGCTCGTGCAGTTCAGGATCTAGCCTAACTCGAAAATTGGATGATTTGTCTGTCATGTGTATCCACTGGTAACACAAAATATGTGGGTGGATGGTAGCAGGTTTGGGGGTTGGTGATAGAGGGGAGTTACGGTTTCGGGTTGATTTGGGTGTCTTTCGGTGTGCTTAGACGGATGATGGTATGTGGTCGGTAGGAAATCGTTTTGATATCGCGAAGTGGCTTCAATGCGGAAGCCCAAAAAAAACGAGATTCACTATGCCGATTTTACTTTAAGGGGAGCAGGTGCAAAAAAGGCCGGAGAAACCGACCTTTGATATTAATCTTCTTTCTTGTGAACCTTGAACTTCTTGCGACGCTCTTCGGGTGTTTGCTCTTCTAGTTCGTCGGGGAATTGTTCACCGTCTGTTTTTTCTAACGATTCTTCGGAACCACTAAGCACGCCGCGCTCTTCGAAATCTGGCGCGTTATTGGGGTCGAAAAGGTCTTCTGAAGACTTCTTCAGTTTTTTACGAATCTCTTCTAGTTCTTTGTCGTTCATCCTAACTCCTTCACGCAGAAGTTGCCTTTGGCGTTGAACTCAAACCCTTTTTTACTGAGGTAATAGTTCTTCACGGCTTCGTTGACAGGGTGCATGATTCTCAATTGCGTGCAGTTATTTACGCGAGCGTATGCCTCGTAAGCAAGTATATTAATATCTGTAATAAGCCCCTCAAGCATAGACCCTGCTGGATTGGCTTCGATTATGTCTAGCCTTATCTTGCTGCCGCCGTAGGTCGGTCTTCCGATACTGGCAGAGCATAGGGTGAAATCTTTGTGCCAGAGTGTCACGTCAAACTTTTTAGGGTGATTTTTATACGACCTAAGAACAGTATCCCAATCCCAAGCGGCCTTGCGCAATCCGGTGGCCTCCCATTTGCGTAATTCTTTAAGCGCACGCATTTCCAAAGGCTGGAAAGAGATGGATTCTTTTTGAACAGCGCCTTTCTTGCTTCGAAGCACGTGAGGTAACTGCTCGTAGGCTAATTCGTAAGCAAGGGCTTTACGTTGCTCGGCTATGCTTTTTACTTCGTTAAAAGTGGGTTTCTTTTGTGTGCTCATTTGGCTCATCCTTTTCCGTTGACTGTGCAATGATATCAATATTTAAAACATCTATGCAGCACTGACTAATCAAATAACCCGCTTAAACCGCCGAACCACTTTTTCACCACCCACTAATGCCGACTTTTACTCAAAACTAACAACAGGTATGGTTTCGAAGAGAGTGGTTTCCATGCACACAGAGGCTAAACAAGCATGACTGACACACGACGATAAAAAGAATTTACCATGAGACTCTCAGCCAAAAGCGGCTTTAGAGGGTATAGAAGCCCTCTGATTAAACTTTAACCAAGAGTGGTGGCGAGAGTGGATGGGTAATTAAGTGCGCCGATAATGGCTTACAAGTGGTCTGAGAGTGGCTGGGAAATAATCGTGCGTGAGTGGTAGAATCTATACAGGTCCCACAGAAAAACCTTAGGCTCTTACACAGAAATACCATTGGCAGATAATAAAAAACCCTAACAAAATCAATCTGTTAGGGTTTCGTATTTGGTGGAGGCGGGGGGATTTGAACCCGCGTCCTAGGCCTTTAAGATCAGTTATATACAGTAATATCAATAACTTAGATGGCAGATAGAACGCATAAAAACGAGTAAACACGGTTCTATGTGGGCATTATGTGGCCATTTTTGCGAGCGGGTTTAGCTTTACTGCTTCACTCAAATGGCCGGGGGAGAGGTGAGCATACCGCATGGTCATCGCCAAACTAGAGTGGCCTAATATACGTTGCAGTGTGAGTATGTCGCCACCATTCATCATAAAGTGACTAGCAAAGGTATGGCGTAGAACGTGTGAAGCTTGGCCCTTGGGTAGGTCGATACTGGTGCGTGCAAGGGCGCGACGAAATGAAGTGATCGAGCCAGTGAATAATTGCCCTTTACCATGGGCTAAAACCTGTATTTCCAGTTCTTCCGAAATCGGCACAGCCCGGTTTTTTTTCGACTTAGTATCTGTGAACGATATTTTTCCGTTACCCACTTGTCGGACATTAAGGTTTTCAGCCTCTCCCCATCTACACCCTGTCGATAAGCAAATTTTTGCAATCAATAAAACGTGCGGGTTATCCGTGCTCTTATCAATTCTGGTCAGTAGCTCTGTTATTTGCTCGCCAGACAAAAACGATAATTCCCGCTCGCTTACTTTGATTTGTTTCACTTCGAGCAAAGGGTTTACATAGGCGATTTGTTTGGTTCGCTGGAGTTCGTTGTAAACCGCGTTCAAATAACCCAATTCATTGTTGAGTGTTTTGGGTTGGGCTTTCTTGTTTCCCCGATAGCGAAGGTAAGCTGCGGGTGTGAGCGTGTTTGCTGTTGGGTTGCCAAGTGCCTCCGAAATTAATTCCAGTTTACGCAGTCGGCGCGCACCATCTTTTAAGTGCTGGCCGTGAGTTTGGTACCACAATTCGCAAAGCTCGTAGAGTGTACGGTGGTCTTTCGGTGGTGGGTTCCAGTCGCCGGTAGTCGCTTGCCCTTTTACCCAATTTTCATAGCGGGTAGCTTCGGCCTTTGAATCAAACCGTTTTCTTAAGCGCGGGCCTTTAAGACCATTAGGGCGCAGGTCTACGAGATATCCGTTTTCAACTTTTTTAATCACAACTTCGCCAC
>ENA-OREC01001727-OREC01001727.1-marine-metagenome-genome-assembly--contig:-NODE-1727-length-11389-cov-14.443777_pt1 | contig 11389 bp, 5 predicted proteins | sample MGYA00248626_ERZ508543 | MGnify/ENA primary metagenome ERZ508543 (study PRJEB26211, sample SAMN05518279) | marine metagenome | isolation source: Puget Sound, Washington, USA | host: Bankia setacea... | reverse complement strand
GAAACCTTTTGCATTTACCTGTTGATGAAGTCAGGACAAAATACAAATTCAGATCGTTTTGTGTCACCTTGGTTAGACATACTGACTAGATTCATGTTCCTCTCTCTAAACAAAGCTGTGCCATTGAATAAGGTCAGTTTGACCAAGTGCAAATATTGACAGCCATATAAGAACCAATAAAGCATCCTATAAGGGATACCTAGTGTTAAACTATTTGGTTTACAGATTTTTTTTTCAAGCATACTCAAATTATAAAAAAGTCTAGCATATTTTAAACTTGATTATAACTTGAAAGTCAATGTAAGAATGAAGTTGTTGACATCTAACCTGCGTTTTGCCTTCAACACACAGTTATGTCAGTTGTTGTCTGTTTGTGTTTAATGTATAGTACACTGTCTGCCTGTTTGAGTAGAACTCTGGTATAACACGTTTAAGCTTGCTCCACTCGACGTTTGATCCAAATTAAGGCAAAACTGCATGATTTTAAAGAAATTTTGCTAGGGTTAGTGACTTGTATACAGCTACAGTTATATTAGGAGAAAATCACATGTATTCAGAAACAAAACAACGGTACATATTTTACTCTGAAACAAAAACATGTACAATTATAAAGAATTAAACAGTTAAGTCCGAATGTGCATGCTGTTCTACCCTATTGCAATAAATCATGGCTCTAAGTTAAAGTGCACTTTTGTTGTTGGCTTCTATTTTTCACATTATAGTTTACACAATCAGACACGTACATGAGACTATTATTGCACCAGCGTGTGGTTATATTTGAACACAGAATCACCTTTAGTGTGTGTGCATGTCTGGAGTTTTGTCAGATTTAGATAGAATTTAGTTGTGGAAGTTTGACAATCTAAAGTTTCAGTTACAGGCTTATTAATGTTTTTACCTGCCGTACTTTCCATTGCTTCCAAACTTTAATACAAGTGACATGTTGTGTGATATGCATTACTTGATGTACTGTCAACTCCGAGAGGGTTGCATCAGCTAGATTATGTAATAGATACTGTACAAGTTTTTCTTCCAAAGTGTCCTCTTTAGTGCGGCCAAACTACAAATTGTCCGAGGCGAGGCCGAGGATACCATTGTTGTTCCTCCGCACTTAATCGGCTTCTAACTGTTGTAAAAGCACACTTTGGAAGAAAAACTCGTACAGGTATCTGACTTATACAACAATAATTGGCAACTCTTTTGTCAAAAAACAACAACATGTAAACTATAAGAATTAAGAGTACTTTCTATGATTTGCTTTGGTTACCCTAAACTAACGTTTAACATTAGTATGGCCTTCATTCGCCATGATTGTCGCCTATGAATATGTGAACGTGCAAATTTCGCCCATGCTTTTCTGTGTAGGTGTTTTGATAACACAGTACTTTTAAAACAGTCTGCTTAAAGAAATACAGGACTGTTTTTAGGCGTATTATGTGTCGTATCGTCGTATAAGTGAAACTTACTCTTTACGGAAAAAAACAATTTACAACAGTTTCTTACAATTATTTTCAATAGAAGTATATCCAAATACTGGTACTACAGTTTTGACTTACTAATGTAAACGCTGTAAGAAACCTATACATATTACTGCTAGTTCTTCTGTTGCAAATATAACCTGCGAGTGTTTCCACCAAGCTGTTTGTTTCTGCATGTTTACCTGTGTTAGTTGCTGCTATTAATTGGATAACAATGATACCATACTACATGTAGTAACTGTCTGTATGTGCTTGTTTATTCCACATCAAATGTAGCAGTATTTGCTTTATATGCTTGCCATTATCATTTATCATGATAAAAGCTTGTTTTTGTTTTTAATACAGATTGTATTTTAACAAACAAAACCAAGTATCTCTATATATCGGCAAGTATCAACCAGCAATATATAATACAGCATGATACCTTGTAGTATAACCACACCTGCTCATTTACTCAGTAGACAGGTAATATATCTGTATATTCAATTGTTAATTACTTCAAACTATGACTTTTAGCAGCACATTACATATGTAGAACAGTTCTAACAAAGTTTCACACACGTTTATAGAATACAGTGGTAAAGGTGTCTGCTGTTAGTCAAAGGTTCGAGCCTCCCATTGGCTTGAACCTATATGACCAGTTGCTCACCTGCCAGCTTGTTTAAGAATAATTAGTGGTTGCCTTTTTTGTAAAGTGCCGGACATGGAGAAAAGTAATTGTGATTAAAGATGCTTTAGAAGTGTCTCATTAGCCTGGGAGGCTGGACAGCTCTATAAGAATATGTCCTTTAACTTTTATATACACTTTTTGAACACAAAATAGCAGTTTCTATAAAAGACATGCATGCTTTATTGTGTTAAATGCATGAACTGAAATTGCAATATTGTTTCTGTCAGTGTTTATTCCAACAAATAACTTGCTTTTCCTCGTAACATGTAACTTTTCAGTTCTCTCAGTCACTGCACCCACTGTACTGTATTGCATGTATCATACAGTATAGGACATCAGAATTAAAACCTTTAACATGTCTTGGACCACACCTGGACTAGACTGTTGACCTAGTAGTGTAATATTTTAAATCAAGTAATCAAGTGTACTGGTAATATAGGGGAACAGTTTTGAGATTAGAACTTTTAAGGTCTAGTTTTGCAGACAAATGAATTCTAGAGAAGTTTGTATGTTTTTGGTATTATTGTGTATGTGTATTAAATATAACATGTCTGTAGAAAATGTTCATATGTTTTGGTACTTATTAACATGTGTATTAAATATGTTGTGAATCAATTTTGATACTTGTTCCCAGATGGACGTACAGACTCCCATTCCACAGAGGACATGTCCCAGGGTTTGGAGAGTTCTAATCTAGAGGTCATGGGTCAGAATGTCATGTACACAGCCAGTGATACAGGGCTCTCACTGCGTGGTGGGACAGGAAGTAGGGACCAACCGAGGTCAAGGTCAGGAAGTAAGCTGACCTCGAATTCCATGAAGAAGTCTATCACTACAGGCGTTAGCAGCTTCTCCAACTTCATGGGAAAAATAAAAAACAAACTGGATCCAGAGGATTATAATGATGACTGTGATAGGTACTGTCAAACACTTGATGAAATTTTAGCTGTTTTGATCTCAAAAATATCTGTAACAGAATGCTTTCAAATGATAACATAGAGCAAAAATATCAACTAGTCCTATTGCACTGGTAAGCAGTTTTAGATGCAGGGTGAGAAGATAATGGTAGTAGAATGATAAAATCTGTAATGTAAGTTTCTTATTTCTACCATAATTTGTACATGTTTTAGGCAGGGAGAATAGGGAGTTTGTTTGGTTCTCTGTAACTTGTATTTATGCTTTTTATGCTTTTCAAAGAGAGCATCATTCCTGCTTATGCTAAACAAATATGGTTTATCAATAGCATTGTTTGTTGATAAAGTCATAGCATACAAAGAATTGTCCCTATTAAAATTGTTGTGTTGTATATCTCCAGTGATGAAAATGAAACGGTTGAGACTGTTTTTGGATAAGCATTCGCAATGGTTATTGAGGTGAAGATGCTAAAGTACTTCTCTCTCAAATCTACCCCTCAACATCATTCTGGCAATGTTTTTATTTCAGCATCTCTGTGAAGACTGACACTTCAGAGGATGATGACTATGAGTTTGTGGTGTTAGATGAAGGTGAGGCACCAGCTTTTAGCCATCCACATTTATCTGACACAACCTCATCCACAGACGATGATCTGTCCAGTGTGTTTGCAGAGAGTACGTCTGCATCAAAAACAAAGGAATATGTAAGTATAACAGTTAAACAAAAAATCTTTTTCAAAAATGTAGGGCGCGAAATTTCAAATAGGGCGAGTGGAAAATTTGAAACCTGTAATGCGTTGTTTTTACCGGAATATAACTGGCTCACAAACATTTAGCAAATCTTGTAATGTTGTTAATATAAAACAATGAACAAGGATATTTTCCAATAGAAACAATGTACAAAATGATAATTTAGAAACAAAACCAGCTTTATTTTTGTATTGGGGGAAACTGTCATGTTCTTGTTTATATTTTAATTAAAAAGGTTTGACCATTTATAACATACTAGAAAGCTACATTTGTATAATATGGCATCGCTATCTACTATTTGGTATTAACAAATATTGGTAACAATAAAGTGGTAATTATGGACAATTTTACTCTACTGTGATACACTTTCAACTGATGTTATTATTGCAAAGATGGTCATGAACACGAGTATATCTTAAGTGATGGTATCAAAACATCTCAACATTTGTTTACTTATTGTGTATATAATTGTTGCAGTGGAGATTTGGCAGTCCTACTGTAAGTTGTCTTCCATTCATGTACATGTTAACCCAAAGTATAACCTATATATCATCTCTGCCCAGCCTCATAACCCTGTGAGGACCGTGTTTGAGCCACTCTGTGTTGATTTGTTTCCAGCTGGAATTTCCTGCATTAACTAACCCATATATACAAGATGACACCCTTGTTTTCATGCATATGGTCATGCAAGCAATTCCATGTGGACTATATTTTAGGCTGTAAAATCCTGCCTTTTACATTTTACAGGTTGCTGATTTAACTTGCTTACAACCTAATTAAGCATTGACTTTGTAAGTTTTTGCTGCTTTTAACCCAGTTGCTGAACAACATAAATATTTCTCTACCATTGGATGAACAATGTAAACATTTCCCTCACATTGGCTGAACAACATAAATATTTCTTCACCATTGGATGAACGATGTAAACATTTCCCTCCCATTGGCTGAACAACATAAATATTTCTCTATCATTGGATGAACAATGTAAACATTTCCCTCCCATTGGCTGAACAACATAAATATTTCTTCACCATTGGCTGAACAATGAAAACATTTCCCTCCCATTGGCTGAACATCATAAACATTTCTTCACCATTGGCTGAACAATGTAAACATTTCCCTCCCATTGGCTTAACATCATAAACATTTTTTCACCATTGGCTGAACAATGAAAACATTTCCCTCCCATTGGCTTAACATCATAAACATTTCTTCACCATTGGCTGAACAATGAAAACATTTCCCTCCCATTGGCTGAACAATATAAGCGTTGCCCTACCTTTACCCATTGGAGTCTGCCATTGTTATTTTCTCCTTGCCTTTGGTGGTTTCAGAATGAGAATTTCTTTGGACATTGTTTGAAAACATTCTCAATGACTTCTTCTCTTATACTTTGACTTGTTTCAATGTGTACAATCAGTTATCTTCCGTTTGACTTAACACTGCTTATCTTGGTATGGTAACCATTTGTCTCTTAGTTTCAAAATCATTGTTTATGTCTCAAAAGCATTCTTCTGCTGTCATGGCTGTTATAGATTTAGCCTTTAAAGTAGACTTGGTTTCAACCTTTTCTATACAGTTCATCTACTAAGTTATTCACAGTTTGTCTGACAAATCATTCACATACATACTATCTCTTCAGTTAGTTTATCATTGTGGTCATTAGATATGCTTAAACTAAAAGTTCCAAACCTCCTTTACAGGTATCAGCCGTAGTATTCCGATTGTCTGGCTCTGAGTTGTTAGTACAGAGTGTAGGTGATGACATCATAGTGTCCTTGCACACACAATGTATAGACTGTGAAGAAACTGGCAACATTGTGTACGAAGAGTTCTATAACAAGCTGTCTGCTTCACAAGGTCAGTACTAAATACCAAAATGTTGCCCTTGTGAAATACTGTATGATTTGAAAAAGGGTTTCAGATTTCATTTTTCTCCTTTATCATATATATATATTGTTCTGAAAACAAATTGTGAATCATTTTTATGTCAGTTAATGCTGTTAACATATCAAGGGGTGAAACACAAAAGGGTTCTAAGTGCTATTAAAAAAAGAAGCAGATAGTAACCGTTTGCATTCAACCCTCATTACTCACATAGTAAATAGCATGTAACCTACGTCACTGTCAACAAGGCAACAATGTGTAGAAGATGCAAGTTATTTTGATATATGACTTGATATTGTGATAAGAAAAGGTATTTGGTAGACAATTGAGTGTTTTTCTCTCCATACAGACTACAGGATTCTGATTTCATCTTCCTCTTTTATCATGGACAGATTTTCCAAAAACAAATTCCCATTTGGATACTTTTTTATGTTTCAGGGGTGATTAGAACTGCAGCGAATATACAGCCAAATACTTATCCAATAAAGTTTAAGATGATGCTAGGACCAATTGCAGGAAAGTTTGTACCTCGAGGGACAGAGTTGGGTCTGATGGACGTGAGAGTGTCAGACTACGAGCTTACATTCTGTATGTCTAGTATTCTCAACATGAGCAGTTTCATTGAGGAAGAGAAAGTAGGGGTTCCAACTCCAATGCATGTAACAGTAGAAAACTTCAGGCTCACCTTGGAGGTATGATATATACAGTTACACAGTTAACATATCCAGGGCTGATTTTGGACCCAACTTCTGAATCTTTAGTTTTAACCTTTTCACTAACTTATTTAACTAATTGATAAGGTATTGAGTACAAATTCATGTAATAACATAGGTAGAATGTCGTTAGTCCACCCTCTGTACCAACAAATTGGAGTCTTAATAGCAAGGTTGCATTGATAATAACCTTTTGAGACTTGAAATGGTTTGTCCTAATAGCCGATTAGTCTTAATTCAGAATCATATTAATAGCAGAGCTTTTAAATACTGTATATAGATAATCAGTTTGTATGTGTATTTTTCTGTTGTTGTTTATAACTGAACCATTTATTGATTGCAAGCACCACATGTATAGTTCATTTAAATCTATCATATATTGAGACATTTAAGCTTGACTGATATGCTTACATGGTCTCCACTCGTTCTGCACCTCAAATCTGTTGTCAGGGCGATAGGACAAGTGGATTTTTGACGTTTATAATGCACTTGTTTTACCATACATCATTATAAAAAGCATGAGTAGAGATTTTTATAATTTTTATGCACTGTGAGTTTTAAGTTTGTTTTTTCTTACAGGAGGATCGACCCCCACCAAGACCATTAGAAGCCCAGGGTTGTCAGCCTCCACCAGTCCATCTCAATATCCACAAAATGTTTATATACAGACATGACGACGGTGTATTTCACATGACAACAGGTACAATCTAACTTATGTCTAGTTATGTTGAATGTTTCAATAGTTCCATACTGTGTAACACAGAACCATTCACTTTTCTTTATTTGTTTATTTATTGTACATTTGTTGTTGTAGTTTGTTTTTTCAAATGTCTTGCTGTACTATTCTGTACATGTATTAATCAATGATCCATGCAAGAGCTTTTTTAAAGAAGCTGCGGAAGGTCTCTTTTAATAATTTGAGTTGAAAAATTATGGTAAAAAGCAATAATAGGGGTAACAAGAACTTGGTGTAGGTGCAAAATTAAGTGAAAGCTGCATTAATTGAAAAAAATCAAGTGGAATCCACCTGTTAAGGGGCAACAGGACTATATAAGTCTGTAGGTGGCACTGGGGCAAGCTTTTGTATAATTTCAAACATGCTTCACATCAGGTACCCTTTTTTCAAAATTAAAAAATATTTACAAATAATTTAGAAATTAAACTTTGCAGGCATCTAGATTGAAGGTAACACTAATTATACTCACTAAAATATGTTTGTTAACACCACCAGAAACATGAGTTTGAGAAAAAAATCCAACTTTCAGATTCAAAATTTGAATTTGCTGGGGGAGTGGCTAATTGGTGTCAGCTGGGTTATGAGCTCTCTGTTGTAAACATAACCACTGACGTTGTTTGAATTCCTAGTAACTAACTGATAGCAGACAACATACAACACTGTTAAAATAGAACACTGAGTATAACAGACAGGGAGATAGTCCAGAGAGTTTAATCATAACCCCTCCCCATTTACTCGCTGCCCTGGTAGCGATTGTTGGGCCTTTAAAGGACAGTGATATAGGGAGAAAAGCCCATGAATGCTGATATATTATGACCATTTGACCGTGCAGTTCTTCAGTATACATATAAGCTATATATAATAGGATGTACATATATATTAACTTATATAAGGTATGCCATTAAACAGTATACTTACCATGTTGCTGATTTGTTTGTATTTATAGACCTACCTACATCAGTAGAAAAAAACCCATCTTCACAGCTCATGAATGGCCAAGAGGTTACAGATGACGATGACACAGAATCTCTCCAGACTAGGGCTGACATACCTGCTGATGTTTTAGACCGAGTCACGAAAATGCAGCACGAAAACACACAACTGAAACTGCTTCTAACAAAGTTTGATAACCATACGCAGCAGCAGGAAGATGAGATCGAAGCATTGAGAAAGAAACAGAAATCCTTAGATGAAATAAGATTGGAGAACAAAGAGCTTAAAAATCAATTGAATGTTACGTCTGAATTAGATGGTGCTGGGACAGTGTTAAATGATCCTGATGCTTTAAAAAGAGTGAACTCAGATCTAGAAAAGGACAACAATGCACTGATGGATAGGCTGGTCACATTGGAAGAAGAGCTAGGAGACATGAGACTAGAGAAGGATTCACTCGTATCAACGCTACAACTGATGCAAGATGAACTCATGGCTTCTGAAAATGTCCGACAACGAAAGAAAACTGGCAGTTTCACAGAATCCTGAAATCCATGATCAAATGACTATGAAATCATTAAACCTATGTGGGATGTAAAGTTTGGTAATCGTCTGGCTTTACACATCTTTCAAGGCACTGACTATTCTTGTGTTTTGAAGTAAGACAAATTAAGAGTTACTTTCTTATCAGTAGAGTAATTCATGATTTCTACAAGAATAGTCTACTGAAAAAGATAATAATGATATCTCACAGCAATTGTTTTAAAGGTGAACAAATAATGTTTCAAGTGATCTTCTGCATAAGCATAATATGACATAATTATAGAAGGTTTCATTTAATATTAACTTTCATAAATTCATGTTTAGGGAATGATTTTAAGTAACCTATTGGGAGGTTTCTGACGTTTTGAAACAAGTTTCATTAAAGGTAATTATTATGACAACAAGGGTAAGATTTTTTTATTACATGACATAAGTTTGCATGGACCTGCGGAAACGCGAGTTCGTCTCAAGTTTCTTGATTTTCTGACTAGAGTTATTGAACATGTAATATAAAGATATTCGTAATGGCTATATAACATTGAGAGCTAGGTAGGTCATGTGTATTGCATAGAGCTGAATATTTAGTCAAAGTTGTGGTAGAAAGCTTTAAATATTTAGATAAGATTTGTCACATAAAGGTTGATGTATGCTTAGTAGATATGTCAGCGTATAGGTTGCCAAGACAAACGTATTTGCTTCACTGTTGGTAATTTAATATATATGTACACTGTTGTATTAGGACAGTAACTTGTTAACCATGCAAGTATTAGTTAATTGTTAAGTGTTTGTAAACAGAATGTTAATCAATGTTGCCTCCTTGTGGTTTGTGTTTGATGTTATCGGCAAAGTTGCTCTACCAAAATTGTGTACGATGTAAAACTTGAAAGTTTAATGGTTTTGCAGGCAACATGGATGCAATAACGTGAGTTGTCGCAAAATTGTACCAAGTTTTGAAAATGCTAGCTTTTGTCAATGTGAAAGGTTACATATGCACTAAGAGTGCTAGTTTGTATTGTTAAGTGTTTTAGTCATGCATATTTATTTAAAGGTTTGCAAGCAACATTGTTTTTACTGATCTTGATGAACATGCTTTTATGGAGTTAAGTTGTGTTGATGATATGGTCATGAAAAACAAACTGCTGTCATGCTAAGCTCATCCAAGACAATACATTCTAAGCATTTAATGTGAGAGAGTGTTACATGTATTTACAATTAAATTCCCCTATTGAGACCACTCCATTAGGAGACCAGTCCGCTATTAAAACTTAACTATTTTCAATCCCAAACAGCCAATATCTTTTCATTTGGTCTTGCTATTAAAGACAACTTTTGTTAGTCCTCAGGGTTAGTGGAACTTCCCTGTACATGAACTTCTATATTCAATAGCACTTAGAACCCTCTCTCTTTCACTCTACCAACTACAGACTAAAACATTATTGTTTAAAAGCTATTTTGAAATCCTACTACTAACACATCATTACTAAAACGTTGTGTGTTTATTTATTATTGTTAATAAGAAACAAATTTTGATTTAGTCGTAAATTGTCAGTCATCTATTTATCATTGCTACATAATATGATTAAATTGAGAAACCAATTGTGTTTTACGGTGTATGTAATTTATGTACCCCTGTGATTAAAGTTTATGGGGTACATGTATATAGGAATCTCCCTGTCCATCTGTTGGAGGGGTATATAGGAATCAATCACCTTGTATGTCTGTCTGTCCAAATATTTAGTAAGTGCAACTCCTCTAACTGTTACAATATACAACATGAGAATATGCATGAACTTCTTGAAGAAGGGATATAATTAGTAGTGCAGGACAGGGGTATCATTGTGTGCTATGATTCACAGTTCTATTTAAATTTAGCAGTAAATTGTGAAACTTGTATTTATTATTGCTAAAAACATGTTAAGATTGAGTAGCAAATTGTGAAAGCTTTTAATGTGCATATATTTATTAAGCTAAAGTAATTTGTTAAATTTAATAGCAAATAACCATAAAACAAGGCAATGAGGTTGTTAAGTTTCAGTTTTAAAACATCGAAGGTTGTATGTTGATAAGAGAGTCATGCAAGTGTGTGTTAGCAAACAGAATGACAAGAACTTAAATAGTATACAAATTGCCAGGTACCTGTAATCTGCGAACTGAACCTTACAGTGTGTAGCCAAAGTGTAGGCATGAAAATCTTGTATGAATAATGTATTTGAGACATGAATTTATATGTGGATACTATTAATATGATAATCAGTGACTTGCCAAAATAGATAACTCTTTGAATTTTGGTGACAGATTGATTTAGATTGAGGTGTATGTATATTTTGTTTTGGGGACAATGAATTGAACTTACCAAGTTTGTTTGTTTTATGTCAATGCTTTATTGAGCTATTATTAATCGTGCTTGCAGACAATTCTTCTTTTCTTTTTATATTTTATACGTTATTTTATATTTTGTTTCTTTGTTATGGATCAATAAAGGTGTTGTTTGTTATATGTTATCTGACTTTGTTTAATATATAAGAATAATTGCAGTGAAAAGGCTAACTTTTAAAGGGCAGTTAATGTTATATATTTTACTGGCCACGGAACTACGATATACTGTATTGAACAAACATTCATGCGAGATTTGCACATCATTGTTCTTATTCATTGACAAGGTCAAATTCAGTTCAATTAATAAAATACTTCATTTATAGTGGATAAGATGTTGCCAATATTGGATCATGATGCCACTGATTTATAGCATCATGAACCATTCATTT
>ENA-OREC01001726-OREC01001726.1-marine-metagenome-genome-assembly--contig:-NODE-1726-length-11390-cov-13.417131_pt1 | contig 11390 bp, 6 predicted proteins | sample MGYA00248626_ERZ508543 | MGnify/ENA primary metagenome ERZ508543 (study PRJEB26211, sample SAMN05518279) | marine metagenome | isolation source: Puget Sound, Washington, USA | host: Bankia setacea... | reverse complement strand
TGGGACTCAATAGTACAACTCGATCTGGGACTCAATAGTACAACTCGATCTGGGACTCAATAGTACAACTCGATCTGGGACTCAATAGTACAACTCGATCTGGGACTCAATAGTACAACTCGATCTGGGACTCAATAGTACAACTCGATCTGGGACTGAACATGTTGGTTAACGCTGGCTCAATGTTTATGTGATAATAGTTTTATATAACCAATATCATGTTAGTCCAATTACGAATTCATTTATTTTTGTTAAAAAAGGGGGTTGTTATTTGCAGTAAAAATAACATTTACAAAAAGTCTATAAAATACTATCAACAGACAGTACAGCTCATGCATGTGCAGCAGCTTTTTACAAGTTGACTTTTTAACAAACACTTTGGAAAGTCTACAAATACAACTGGCCACTGTTTGTTTGGGTAATAAAAATGATAAATCAGCCTAATAAAAGAGCCATTTAATTTATTGCAAACTAGATCTGGATACATAGGAACCCATTATCAATTCAAAGATGCATTGGGTAACATATGACGTCATCAGCCTAACAGCCTGGTACTGTCTATGTCTCCTGCAGGTCCTGGGTGGCCCCAACGACTACATGTAGCACAACAATCCACACCTGTAGTAAAACAAAGAGAGTAATACCACAGATACACCTAGTCGCTGTGAGGAAACGTGTTTGGACACCCAGGTGGTACCGATTTACTAAAGCAGTTACGCAAAACTTAAACTTACGCAATAATTAGGGATCTTTATAAATCTTAAACAACTAATCATGTCCAAAAAGTGATGACAATTTCCACGCACAAAAAAGGATCTGAAAAATTAACGTACTATCGAAATAGAGATTTTATTCAAGCCTTAAATGTGTGCGTAAAGTTAGGTTTTGCGTAAATGCTTTAGTAAAACGGTACCTCCTCTTGACTTCTAGCGAACGTATGTCGAAAAGATGCCACATACCAAGTTGGTTCAAAGGTCAAAGCAACTTCTTTTCCCTTTCTTCTGTTAGTCGTGACTCCGTTACTAATGTTATTTACATAATATAGATCGTGTATATTTATAGAATCAAGTACCCGGTTTAGTTTGGGATGATGTAATGGCTAACTTGTTTCCGCGACGGACTCATAGTTAAATCCCATTGTATTCTCCATATTGATTACTGGTAAGTTCAGGGTTTGGATATCCGCGTGATTTGAAGTAGGAATAATCGCCCCAGGCACAGTCAAACATACATGTATTGTATTAAACCTCATTTTTTGTTCCTAAGATGTACGCGGGAGGTAAAAGTGTACGCGGGAGGTAAAAGTAACAGCCATATTTTATCGTTGAATAAAACACGGCTCATTTCCTTCCTTGTGTATAGGAGAAAATCACAGTACCGTTTTAGGAAACCTAGTTATATGTATGAAGAGAATTTGTATACAACATGTGAGTTGAAGCAAACGTACCTTTTGTTGGACATTTAGCAATAGCTTCAGCCTCTGTTTTGATTCTAAAGGTACAGTCTACTGGATCCTTGTCGCCATATTTACAGTCTGAAACAGATACAAGGAAACCTGGAGACGTTTTTAATAAATAAAAGAACGTTTTATTAGGTGTTCACTACGTTCAAATGGCTTTATTTTACAACGTCGGCCGTTCAACAAGGAACAATATCTAAAATGCAACATACTGTCACTGGTTTTGATCCCCAATTCACCTAGCTTGATCCACTATTGTACAAACGAAGAGTAATTATAACCATTATAAGAAAGTTTAGGTCGGACTTTAGACCTCGCGAACTCTCGTGTTACTTGTGCTTTCTCAATCTCCCATGCATAACTGAGTTGTCGTTCCTTGCAGTCATTCTACTTGAAAGGGGAGATAACTGCGTTGAAGATTGGTGCCTTCCAACAAACGTTTGAATCTCTCAATTAAGACGAGTATGACCGATCCGCTATTAGATTCCACTATTTTCAGTCCTATACAGCTAATTTCTATTTACTGGAGTATCACTGTTGCGACCAATTCGTGGACAAGACTACTTTTGTCGGCCCCGAGGCTAGTCTTAATAGCGGTACTTCAGTGTACATATAATTATAAAGGCAGCAAACCTGGTTGATCGGACACTATGTACTCAGCACACGATTCACAGCATTCTGAATCATGGTTGAAGCATATGAAGGCTGTGTCGTTACTAATGATGTTCTTCTCACAGTAACCCACTAACAGGTCTCCGTACTCACAACCTGTCCAACGAAAAGAATATAAATTAGTACGCGTACAGCTTTTCCAGCCATCAGTTATAGCACGGCAAGTTGAACTGACATTCTTGAACTCATTAGGACTGACCAATAAGAAAGTCCAACAAATATTACATATCAAAACACCCGGACAAAGATAAATCTTTCACTTGACGAAGCTTAACTAAGTCATCAGTATATAAAAGGTTGTCTCAGTAATTTTATTCTACTATACATTTTAAACCGTTTACTATTCCAGATACTGAGCTATTTTGTTAATTTGACCGTTGGCAATAAGAACACAATGCAGGCAAATTTACTATGTCAGACGTTTTAAACACACTGCATATATTTAAGACATTTAGTAGGCCAGTTCAACACACATCGACCCTTTTAAACATAACTTTGACATGTTTACAAATTTAAAATCTGTGTTACGTGTACACATACCTACATTTGTAGCGTTCTTGATATCTGCGCACGACTGACAACACGAGGCCCGGTTAGTAGAGTCATAACAATGCCCCAGCCCCCGGGAACTGTTAAACAACTCGGTACAGTGGACGGAGTCCTCATCGCCATAGGGACAATCTGTAACCATGGCAATACAAATGTACGGTCAAACTTGTTCTATGAAACCATCTGCTCGGAGAGGCCCACCCGACTTAAACGATCTTTATATGTTTCCGTTGGATGAATGGTCAATGTGTTTTTGGGTTACATTAACACACAGATCACTTATTATTCAAGAACACGTTGGTGTTGTTTTGTTTTGTTAACAACTTTGACTATCTTTACATTGAAACTAGAATATAATGAACCTATACTGGGACCATTGAATAAACGTTTGAGTAAGCAGTAAGCAGAGACCTCTAAACCTAAACTTGTGTGTACATTAAAATCAATTATTTGTACCTCGGAAATTACGTGTTTATTATCGTGTAATTATTACAGCCGTGTTTGTATTTACGGGGTTTGTTTTAAGAAAGCGTATACTGTTGTTGTTATTATGTATAAGAATGTTATGAAGAAGTTAAGATGATCAATGTTGTACATCAGGCGTTTAGGAACTCATTACTTATCAATATTACTTCTATATTTCAAACATGTGTCTACGTCCACTAGTCTGCGTTACTTGTCCAAGGACGACAATGAAATCCTCATCATCAACAATAACAACAACAACAAGCGGAGGATACTGACTAGGTATTGTCGTGTTTTTCACTTGTTCGCAGGTACCACAACACTGGGATTTAGTGACGGCGTCATAACAGTGTGCCGGACCTTTGTCGTCTGACATGAGATTTGTACAGTGGTCCGGGTCGATATCTCCGTACACACATCCTGGTCAAGAGTAACACATACAGTAATATGTAATATAAGATAGGCTTTTTAACCATGTACCATCAACCGTTGATTCACGGGTACTTGAGCTTCAGTAGGTGTTTACCCCTTAAGAAATGTTGTATTATATAAACACTCATTATTGTATAACACCAATCAAACACTAAATTCACTGTAAATAAATATATCAGCGCTGACGGACTTTCATATTCCGTTTCAGTTCTTCTTGATTTCTATATTGGTAACACATTGAATAAATAAGATGCAAAGTATTGTTCTAATGTGACTTCATTTAAATATTAACAAAGTCTACGATTTAGTGGGACATCCCTCATACAACCAGCCTTTGGCAACATTTATTTCAGCCATATGTATTGGATATAATAGTTACGTGTTTATCTTTGAATAGCCTGCCATCGATTTATAAATTCTTGTATTTTAGACGTAAAGAAGTCTGAACAGCCATCACTCTTATGTATATTATCAATCAAGTATGCATTGAAGTCTAGTGTGCCTTATATTGCTAAACATTAATGTATATACCTTTTACGTGAATCCAGCGTGTGCACCTATACTAACGATGTATTTAACACGTGTACGTCACACGTTCGTAGCTATTCACGTATGTATACATTGTCAATTACATGTTTTGTAATCCTTGAGTAGCAGTGGATAAAATGTCAACATATACTATGTCTTATTGCGGTAATGATACTGCCACGTAACGTTCCACACTCTCTACACACTGTGACTACAGTTTAACAGTAAAGTGTTGTATAATGCCAATACAGAAGCCTGTTTTAATTCGCTATATTACACAGTCATTACAGAGCCTGCATCGCTTTGATTACACGTATGTACCAACTCTTACCTGCGTGTCCGAGACTCTCGTACATACTGCACGTACCACAGCACATCTCGCCGTACTTATTACACACCGTGGCCACATTGGGAGGCCTCACGTTCTCAAAGCAGTAATCCTTCCAGTGGTCGCCGTACTCACAGTCTGAAGAAAAGAAAGCAGACATTCTCAAAAAGAGAGAAAAATAAACAAAGCAAAAAAACCCGTCGCAGTCAAGTAACCGAACCATCGTGCCAGCCGCTCAGCCTTGAATAAGAGCTTTGTGAACACATCCTTCGAAAGAATCTTTAAACCTCATTCTTGAAATAAGTTCATACGCAGTTGTGACTATTTTCAAGCTACATCGTGTCCATATATACTTTTTTTAACTTTTGGAAACGGAATCTTTTTAATACATATATTTGAGGAAGGCCTTTGTTTACCGGCAATAACTTTTCCATCCGGTCAACGAAAACTATTCTGGTACTTTAGCGACGTGACGTGTGTACGTTATGGAAACATTCGAACGATATATAGAGCTGGTTGAAAACATATTTGAACATCCAATGTACATGGACATACCTACAATACTTGCGTTGTAATACTTGGGGCATGTCTCACAACACTTTTGTACTTTACTCTGAGTGTAGCAGTTGCCTGGTCCTGTAGAGTCGTTCATCATGGTCTCACACTCATCCATGTCCACATCACCGTATGGACAATCTATCAGGTAGAACAGACATATAGGCGAAACGGTCTTGTCTGTTCATGCTGGATCACTTTTTTCTTAGACACATATGAGAGGCAATATCACCAAGAAATCTAAATCATTGTGGTTGATCCATTAATATCAATATGTCCTACGAACCACTCTTATTCAGTGTAACACATTAGTTACATAACACGTGATTCAAGTTACCTATGGTTTAGTTTAGTCTTTGGAAGTCATTATTCTTCGTAAGGCAATACTGAATTGTTGTTTCCACCATCCTGTCTGTATTTACACAGCCTAGTTCAACGTGTCTGGTTGGGGTTTTCGACTGACAGACACTTTAGATTGTATACACATATATAGGACAAGGTAGTAGAACGGGTTTCATTACAGAGGGATGTTACGATACCTTAGTTAGGACTTACAATGGTTTCCTTTATAGGATAGTTACACTTACTGGCATCCGTGTTTCCTCTTAGACTGGCGCACGTGGCACAACAGTTGGAGTCGTCTGCTGCACACCGCGTCTTGATGGTCTCGTCTGTGACGTATTGCTTGCAGTCATCTGGTGTGACGTCACCGTACTCGCAACCTGACGAGGCATAGACAGTTGAGGCAAGTGTTGTTGTTAAGACGAAACTCACATACAAAATATTTATGTTTTAAATGGTAAATTTTACTTGCATTTTTTCAATCACAAATGGCGACCATTTGGTAAACACTTTGTTACATTTGCTTTTAATATATTTCGAAAACTTTCTTAAGGGAGGTTAGTTTCAAACTACAAGTAATTCCAAGTCTCCTGATCTTACCAACATTGGACTCGTTTTTATAGACGTCACACGACGCACAACATCCCGCCTCGTACTTGCTACAGTAAGTTGCCACGTCTGGGTATACCACGTTATTAACACAGAAATCATGGTACTGGTTCCCGTATAGACAATCTAAAACAATATCAGTATAGTCACTTGTTTAAATGGAAATTAGACACAAATATAAACATGCATAGGGATCTAGTTGCTACTGCTGTTTTTGAGTAGTTTTGCGGTAAATACATTTTCGACATGTTTTATACATGGATTCTGTCTTCATGTGTATGCTCTTTTCATGTAAAGAATTGAAACTTCAGATAAACAACATCGTAAGGACGTGCTTATGATAGCTAAAGTCTATATGTGTACAGGTTGTTATTTAAAGAGGTATACGTTTATACAATTACCTCCCATGGGATCCACGGAAGCCCTATCTGACTGTACACACCTTCCTGACACGCACCACTATAACAGAGGTAAGTGGTGCTCTTTATATTTGTACATCACATTCATGTTCAGGTAAAACATGTTTATCTTCTAAAATGACCTTGCCTTTATTTCTTATCGATTTAGAAGGACCGACCGATAATTTGTCTTTTGCATGGCATTACGAGTTTCTATCCAGTTGTCTTTAAAGGGGTCAGTATACGTTCATTAAAAGAGTAAACATGCAGACAGTTTCTTTTTTTAAATTGAAGTTTTTTTAAAATTCCGTTTAAGCATATTTTGGTTCGAGGATGTCCGTTTTGAAAAGGTCGAGACCGGGTCGTATTTGGAATTTATTTACTCTTTCGTTCACGTACATGCTATTGTCAATCCGAATGGTAGCCTTAATAACTCAATTCACTGATTAAGAACTATGACTCTAATAATTGTCAACTTGGACATCAGACTTTACTTAAACACTACGCACATCAAAGAAACATGTTTATCGCACGCATTAGACAAGCTTTTTGTGTTTATTTTTCGCCACGTAACACCAAATGGCGAAAATTAAACTGGCCAAAATAAAACTAGCAATCTGATCCAAAGTTGGCGAACATATGACGACATCAAACTATATGGAAAGTATTCTATTCGTACCATGGCGTCTCCACACGGTACTCCCTCATTGGCGGGGTAAGGCTCACACTTGGTGGTAGTCGGATTGAAGCAGTACATACTGGAACATACACTACTGTAGTTACCCGCGTAGTGATCGTCACCCTGGTTAGTAGACATGGTGTAGAGTAAAGATATGAATAGCACATGCGGTTGAATCATTTTACATTCGTTGGACACAATGTGTGTGAAGTATGTAGGTAAGTTAATATTATATTATAGTGACATGCGGATACCTCTTATACAATACATATACATGTATCACTAATTAAACAGAATCACCCTGTCAAATGGACCTTAATATACAAACCTATAATACAGTACATCATTAATATCGTGGATGATGTGTTAGTCACCTACGTTACGAATTTATATCAACGGTGTTCAAGCAATGCATATTTGCGCTCTATTTTGGAGTCCACGTGTTGTAAATGTCCTGAAAAATGTATAACAACGGATGCCCACACAACTAAATGAATTCACATATACTTTGTAATATAACATATAAGTATGTTGCCCGTATCGCAGAATAAAGATACATGTTCCAAGTAAATATTCATCATTATGTGTGTCTGTCAAGAGTTCTATACTTGATAAACGTTTAACACAGTTTCTAGAATTATAAGTACACTACGCATTTTACTTCTAAAAAATATTTTCATTCTAAATCGAACACCTATGCTGTATTCGTGTAGTTATCTGATGTCTGGTCACGGGTTGCTTAGAGAATGTTGACTGTATATCACGTACCTGACAGAAGTAAGACTTGGGACCAAGTATGTCCTTACAATCATCCTCTGCACTCTTAGGCTCACCCGAGTACGTCACTGTGGAGAAATATCACCATACGGCTACTACACACACTAAACACATTCTCTCAAAAGTTAGCCAATTTACTAGTGATAATGTTTATATCTAAACCGTGTGAAATGAATGTCTGTATGTGCAATTGTGTTTTAGAGTCCAGTTGTCCGGTTTTAAATACCGATAAAAAACGACAATTGAAGAGGAGCCGGATCTGGGATAAATATATAGTTCATATGATAGGCGTGTTTTCGATTTTTCAGAGTTTGAATAAACGAGATGCTATGTACAGGTTCTAGAGTATTCTAGAGTATGATCAATGTATATATATATATATTACAAACGGTTCAATGATGTGTGACATGTAGTAAATTCTTAGAGCAACTGTAAAATGTTGCAAACTTTAAAGTGTTTGAAGTGGACTTGTTATATATTAAATATTTTACTACGTTATTCAACAAATATTGAAATGAACGCACATCTAATATTGAAATGAACGCACATCTAATTTGTTACGCTCTCTTAGAATAAGTTTGTATGACCAACCGGTTAACGGAAACCAAAGTGCTGCATGTATTTGAGAAGATAGAAGACTTGCGCATGTGTCTCTCGTGACGGAAGGATTCATACGAGTTTACGGTATGTAACTCAACCATGTCACTGTTAATACATTATGTTATTCTATGATTCATTTTGTATATACCCTGTAATTGTTATGTACAATTTCGTGAAAAAATAAAGTTATCTGTATCTGTATCTGGTAAGCGTTGACAGGTTTTGCCCTCTATGCCTTGTTACTGTTTCGAACCCGGTGTTAACAATTAACGTTTTGCTCGTTTAATTACTGGCCAATTAGACAAGTTGTTCATTGTATCTTAATCTAAACAAAGCCAACTTACGCACTGGAGGAATGGAGTGACAGCTTTTACAACACCATACATTACTTATGTTGGCATGGCGACACAGACTTGGTCGACTAGAAACAATCTCCTTGCAACCCATACCTTGGAATACGTCCGGGTTGGTAGAATCACCAAGTGGACAGGAATCTAAACATGGTATGAATAATATAAAAGGTCTCTGGCTCTCGAGTAACGAAATATTTTTGAACTCAGAAAAAAATACAAACAAACCCACCCCAACCATTTCAGATAACAATAATAGAAAGATAACACGAGTAAAGAACATACTTCTGAATAAGTCTCAGAAAGGTAATAAAATAAAAAATAAATAAAATAAAAATAATAATAAAGACTGTTTCAAGAGGCCACTCTTTTGACATGTCAATATCCCACGAGGGCCTCAAATGAAAGAAAACATGTTACACTAACGTATGTACATCTATACATATAAATTGACACTAGAACATATTAAGCACATGTCTATTACTGTATCGTAGAACCGCCACAAATTTATGGTGTACAGCAATTGTATCCTGGTTGTTAAGAGTATTATATAATAGTATGTGATGGTTTGGGATTAATCCAACGTAAATACTGAGATTTAAAATGCTGAACTGAGTTTGAGTTTTGAATATATGAAGAAAGAGAATTCCAAATGGATGAACCGGAAAATACAAATCTATTTCGATATATTTCTAAATGAGGCTTTGGTGTATACACTTGGAAGCTAGATGATGAACGTGAAAGTCTTGCATGAATGTCAGTCACAAAAGTAAATGACGTGCTTAGGTATTCATGTGCATCACATTTAGTGTTCCCATTTGTAGTTATACAGTTAGATTTGTTTACACTGTGTGACATATCTATATGTATATCATTATATAAGAACGTATTCACTAAGCAGTTGTTGCACTCTCAGTTCTTAATTGAATACATTATACTTGTAGCTTAACTGTATTCTCTCTTTTAAATTTGTTAGTGTCGTTAACGAAGAAAAACATGCTGAATACGGTAATGTGATTTACTATCGGAAATACGGGTATGTGTTATGTTTGTTTATACACATATTCATCTGAAGGAATCTCCAAGACACCGCCATTTCAAATAGGAAAGGTGGAATGCCTGCTCAATTATTTGGGTATAGGGCTAGGCTTTTTAACCACTTACCTGATGTGCCTGGAGCTTGTGGATTTAACGTGCATGACAAACTTTCACACCACTGTAAATAGTCATAAAGAGAACTGGTAGTAAAAGTAAGGCGTCAACAATTAACACCTGAGGATTAACATGAAGCCTAGCATCACCTTGTGTCATCTCATTATTTTAATATTTAAGAGTACGATTAAAACATAGTACATGTAAGAGATTCGACAACGGTATCTGTCAAAATGATATAAGGATAACAAACACGATAGCGTGTCATTTCATTACCTAGGCCTATAGTCGAAGACACTTAAAACCATAAGAAAAATCAGATTGAAAATGTGAGAACGAAATATAAACAGTCTTATCTTATTTTTAAAATTTGTTTACCCTGTTATTTTGTTTCATTTCGCATTTAATCAGCCAGGTTTACATTCCTGGACCTGTTAGTGACATGTATTCTTTTAGAGAAGAGATTTAAAGGTACCGTTAAAGGATCACAACATGACATAAAAAAGGACTTTAAAATGACATTCTTCGAAGTGTTATATCGCCAGCGAAATGCCGTTTTCTGATGATTTGAAATAACACGTGTATATTAAGGGAGATTATATTAATACATTAAGATATACACCTGATATCGTAAGGTATAGGAATAATGAACTCGAGCAAAGCATACCAAGTTACACTGGAAAATAAATGGGGTAAACCTACTTAGGGACCTTTTAAACGGGGACACGTCAAACAATCGAAAACAAACACCACAAAAAGTCTAAGTTAAATAAGAATAACATTGTAAAAAAGGTAAACACAGTTGTACATATATCAAACTGACATCGAAGGGAAAAGGGCTGGAATTAAAGGTGGACTTTCGCTCAAAATAAAAAAAATCTACAAATTAATTTGTACTTCATAGCCACAAAGTACGTATGCAATAATGTCCTTGTGGAATATTATAGACAACTGAACTCGATATTATAGCCTAGTTATCATATACCGAAATTGTCAAAAATAGTATTTAACGGGTCAGTCATAAAAGATGTTTTGTACTTGTACTTGCAGGCAGTTTGAAAGTAAGAAAACCGATGGTGTATTGTTGTTTTTCTTTCAAACTCAACACATATTCATTCATAAGAAACATTTATAATATTATATGTATGCTAATTTCTTAAAATATTGTTGTAGGAAATTAATTAATTGGGAACGAAAGGGCAACTTTAAATATTGGTGTCTAGATGACTCACCCTTTTGTTACCACATACAGTGGAGTCTTGTGGAGGTATACTGTATACACACTCACGTTGGTAGTCAGCATCATAACAGTACAACGATCCACACAGATACTCGTACCCCGTGTGGTAGTTCTCCTATTTAGCAAGTATAATAAAGAATACAGCAAGTGTAATAAAGAATACAGCAATTATAATAAAGAATGCAGCAAGTATAATAAATAATGCAGCAAGTATAATAAAGATTACAGCAAGTATATTAAATATTACAGCAAGTA
>ENA-OREC01001725-OREC01001725.1-marine-metagenome-genome-assembly--contig:-NODE-1725-length-11394-cov-12.997703_pt1 | contig 11394 bp, 5 predicted proteins | sample MGYA00248626_ERZ508543 | MGnify/ENA primary metagenome ERZ508543 (study PRJEB26211, sample SAMN05518279) | marine metagenome | isolation source: Puget Sound, Washington, USA | host: Bankia setacea... | reverse complement strand
CAGAACACAGCACAACTGAACACAACACAACTGAACACAGCACAACAGAAAACAGCACAACATAACACAGCACAACAGAACACAACACAATATAAAACAGCACAACATAACACAGCACAACAGAACACAGCACAACAGAACACAGCACAACAGAACACAGAACAACATAACACAGCACAACATAACATAACACAGCACAACAGAACACAGCACAACTTAACACAGCACAACTAAACACATCACGACATAACACAGCACAACAGAACACAGCACAACAGAACACAGCACAACAGAAAACAGCACACCATAACACAGCACAACATAACACAGCACAACATAACACATCACGACATAACACAGCACAACATAACACAGCACAACATAACACAGCACAACATAACACAGCACATATTTAACACCGAAGTATTGGCTTATAATCGTATGAACATTGGAAACAAATACACATGTATAATCTTGACGAGGTTTGATTTTCCTTTTGAAATTTATCAAACGGATAGTGTAATACGTGCATACTAAATTATTACTATTATCACTACTATCAATAAAGAGGGCGTTTGATTGTACATGCATATATTACGGCGCTTTTGTGTACTTATATCTGTTTAACATACATTGAAAAACCGGAACTACCCATCGCTAGGTATCTTTTTCAGTACACTCGATAATGTAATAGTGGAACATTGTCTTGTTATTGAAACAACGGAAACTGCTGATAGAATGAATACACCGATTAATCGATTTACTCTTCTGACACTAACGATGTTTCGATGATTATAAAAGACTCACCTACATGAATTCCCTTGTGCTTGTCAACATTGTTCAAACTTACCCATACACGCTATTAGAATCGCTGTTTTTAATTGGTTGTTGGTAAAAATGGTTGCTTTATTCAACCCGATGACCGCTGGTGGTTCAAGAATTAGGACACCTCTGCGGTTCAACAATCATGACAGTTTAGAATGACCTCAGAACTATGGTTTAACAACCGCACAATACAACTAGATGCCTGTGTTGTGTTGTGCTATTGTGTTGCTGCACGTGTGTGTTTTCCCTCTCTAACCTTAATTAGTGTTAAAATGAGTGTACGTTGCTGTTGCTTTGGCAAAAAATCTAGTATTGGTGGTTCTTGTCATTTAATGAATTTGCTATGTTTTCTGCATACTAACGTACACAACCGCGGCAAACTTTACATACATCAGTTCACTTACTAGCAGTAAATCGTAGAATATTTTGCAGAATCCCTGCCCTAAAACAACAGAGTCCATGTTTTGTTTCTATGGTGTAAGTGTATCCGACCAGTGTGATGTATTTTCTGAAGCATTTTAAAATGAATAACAGAGCGACCTCAGAAAATCAATGGTTGATAATAAGTGTCTTGACAGAGACGTTGTCATGTGATTTATGTTAATGTTCATTGATTGTTCACAATTACGGGTATTGTTTTAGGACATATGTTTGGCCATACAACGCACTCTGATTACACAACATAGTGGTTCATAAATATGAGTATTGGACATATTTTCATGAACGTAAAACAATTGACATAACATAACTCGTTTAGGACAACTGGACAATTATTTTCTCCCGTAAATAACTTAAGTAACTTATAATCAATACTGCCGGGTAGGTTAGATATGAAATTTGTCTTGTAAATCGATGAGGAAAGGTAGTTCCATGTATGTGTCATGTATCCCTTCCTCCACTCGTTAGTGTCCTTTGTCACGTTCACTCATTCTCTTGCCAATGCATGTTAGGTTATTTGAGTGCATATGCATAAGAACAATCAACTTATTGCTTTTCATTAGTACGCTAAGTGGCATTAGCTCATGTGTATTACAGAGTCAGTGCGCTGTTAGTATAAAGCAATTCACAGACGAGACTAATATATACACGCTCAACTATTGTGAAATTTGTTGTTCATGAAATCCCCAGTGTCAGGTCAATATTACAGACCCTCACATACTAGTTAGTGTTCTTGTTTTCTAGTTTGTATCTTTATTTCTTTACTTCCAGACTATGAGCACAAGTTTGAAGTCCAATGCGATGCTTCTACACTGGACCAACTCGTCAACGACGACACTCAGAAAAATGTTACAGTAAGAAATTGTTTTGTACTTACTCAATATATATTTAATTCCAATAAAATCCGATGTTTTAATGAAAGGAGCAATTGTGACCTTAAATAATTAAGCGCAATTACGTCCATAATTTAGTTCAGAAAATCTTCACGTCTGTCTGGACGCAACTTACCAAATACTGTGAACTTATTTTAGTATAGAACTGAACTGAACAATAAGAAAGTTTTGCCCAAACGAACGATACTAACTGTATATAAAGCCTATTGATATACACTATGTTTATGTGTCTAGGAACTCTGTGGATACATGTTCCATGCTTACGCCCACGGAATTTCGGACGCACTAGAGAAGTCACAGAGTGCCACGTGGACTGCTAAAGCCACATTAACATCCAGAGACGGAAGCGTAGAATTAAGCACGAGCTCACAACCAAGTAAGTCACTGGACACGGTTTATGTAAGTCATCTGTAGAGGATGTGGCTCGCTCTCTGGCTCGCATACACACATACACGCATAAAACCCGCGCACACACGCACACACACACACGCACACACACACGCACACACCCGCACACATTAGCATGCACATATATGAAACAACTAATACACAACGAGCAGTTTAATACAAGAGTGATATATATATATATATGTTTATTCAACAATAACCAGAAGGTCAAAGACCCATGTGGCAAGGATCAGCAATAACCAGAAGGTCAAAGACCCATGTGGCAAGGAACAGCAATAACCAGAAGGTCAACTACCCATGTGGCAAGAAACAGCAATAACCAAAATGTCACAGCAATAGTTGGAAAATGGCAGATATGTACATCTGCTATAATGCAATTATATATGTTTTACAGTGATAATGTAATACTATACATGATAATACGAGAAACAATTCAGTACAAAATGCATATCAAATTAGAATTTATGTAACATACATTGAATGCAAATGAAGCATGTAAATATATGTGTTGATGTATTTGGTATGGCATGTTCCCGGCTAAGGGCAAACTAAACATAACGAACAAAATGAAATAATGTTTGTTGTGATAAAAGTATTATCAATATAGCATTCAACAATTTCATATTATACGTGTATTTCTAATTTCAAAAGCTTAAATATGAAAGTGCTTAAACGTTTTAAGGTCCTATATATAGACATATACTATTAAAGTACTGATATTTAAAAGCTAAGTGTTTAGTCTAAATTAAAGGTTTTGGAAAAGTCAATTATCTATTTTGAATGAGCTGAAGCCTAAATAGATATGTAAGGCCACAAAAACATAACAGGTAAACGTTCTATAGTTATAAGAATCAAACGTTCAGGGACTGGCCCGTATCACTTATTTACACAAAACTCAGCCATGTAACTACGTATTAACAAATAAACAATATGCACAGGCATCATAACTCCCGGCCTACCAAACTTGGTAACAGACTTGCTTGGCATTGACCATGTCACTGTCTGAGGAATTCAAAAAATATAAGGAAAGGGATAAGGGGAATTCAAGCGGGCGCTCGAGAACAGTTAGAGTTAGACTTAGAGAGCAGACGAGTCAAGGATTAGAGATGTAGAGAAAAGAGTGCGGCAGCTCAGGCAGAGCTCCGCCTGGCTCAGGAAACCAGAACTCTAGAACTCCTACTTTAAATTACAAAAAAAAACTGGAAGAAAATAATAATTTGTGGAAACTGTGAAATTGGATGTTAAAAGTTAAAAGAAATCATCGTCCATTGGAGTTATTAGTTTTTGGAATTGTGCATATGGACTAAAACAAATAGACAACAACATCTACACAGTACACACCAAGGACTGAACTCTACAACGGGTACACAAACAGAACCCTAAAGATATTTATGTTTTGAAAGAAAGTAGAGCTGTGTGATGTTCGTATCTGTGCGATATAGGTTATGCCTGCCATCCACTACAGCATCCATGCTTTGCAGAAGGGTTGCCGATAAAAGTTTGCAAGTTTCGGTAACCTTTCGGTATCATTAATCAATAAATGGGCAAAACTTTGCCATCGGACCCGTTCGGCATGTATTCGCATGTATTCGCGGAGTGGCATACGAAAGGTTGCGGTATAAGCGCCGAAACCTATCCGAATTAGCCGAATGCGACATGGAAGAATGCCGACAGTTCCGGAATTGGCTCCCCAATGTTTCCCGATCGTGCGGAAAGGTTGTGGTTACATTGCAGAACATGCTGAAGGGTTGCCGTATCGTTGGCGATATAATCCTGAAATGTTGCGGAGTTGAGAGTCGGGGTATATAAACGATGCCGAACTACTATTTTGTTATCAGTTGCACACCATGGATGTTAGAGGCCTTCACCTTGCACTTCAGTTTCAGGTTGCTATTGTCAATGCTGCCTTCAATAGCCGAAGAAGAGTGGGATGTGCTAGGGGAATCCCTTCGAGACATTTTCATAGTTTTTTTCTCAGCTTGGTACGGCAGACAGGGGTGTATGCCTTCATCCGAACTTGAGTGTTCAGGGGCTGGCTGTCTAGTATGTTTCACGCCAATTCACCATGACTTTTTTAATTAAGTGTTTAATTCACACCAAAAAAGGTGTCGATGTTGTCAATTCGAAAACTATCTGCAACGATTCGGCATGATGATTGGCACAGCGTCGCGATTGGTTCCCGATGGTTTGACGAAGATCCCGAAGCCGTCCCTAATTAAACCTTCGGCGTCCAAATTTTAAAACTTTCAAATTTAGATGCCGAAGTTTGGCCCGAGGTGCCGAGCAGGTTTCCAGAAGTGTTAAGGAAGGACACGGAAGGGTTTCAGAACATCGCGAAGACATGCCGGAACATCCCGATTTTGCGAATCCGCTATCGGCAACACTTCGGGGGCCTAGTGGACGGCAGGTCTTACCATTTAAATTTATTGAACCATGCTTCAGAATGCTGGTCATAACTTTTGTGAAATATGATTTTAACTGAACAGCTTTGTGTAGTATATCCGAAACAAAAATACATAAATGATTGGTTGTATATGCGATATATAACACGATACTTATGTCATTATAAAGGACAGTACATGTATATGTCTCTTTTGTGCCATACACGGATTGGTAATATGGTTCAATGTTACACACATAGAGTACACTTCAAGCAGACCATACTAAAGAATAAGAACTTTTAAATGATCAAACTTGAAAATGTAAAAAAAATGTTTTACGATTCTAGTGGACTACAGCAGCATGTATGGAACGCTGAATGGCATGGATGACGTCACATCGATCTTTACCAGTCTGAACCCTATCACAATCACGGTATCCCAATCAGAATGTGACAATTTGGGTAAGTACTTTAGTAGTCCAATTTTGTTAATAACATTCTTCCTTCAATAAAAACTTGGCTGGGTTACCAAAGAATAGAGAGTTTAAGCTGGAAACGTATAATGCATAAAAGTATCGTCTCTGTATGCCTTTAATCTGATATTCTCTACTTGAAGAAGGACCCGAACTGGCGACAGGGAGTAAGTCATTCGGAATAATTCGGTCTGGAACGATAACACATAGCATTGTCGTGTCTACGTCCGATGAATCAAATTCCCCAGTTCGTGCTTCTTGTTTCTAGATGCATTACATGCCCTTGTTTTTTAATCACGTGAATTCATGCAAATTAATAAATTACGTCTTTAATAATGTATATGATTCAAATATGACACTTACAATGCCTGTGAGTGTGGTTTTCTTGGTTCTACATACATTACCTGTTATTGTTAAATAGCTGATGTTTCTGTTTCTAAAGAGAGATTTCAATTTAAACATCATTGTTATCCAAACACAGTTTTGTCTCATTCTCATTCTAATGTGTTAAGGTTCTACATTGGTATTGACTTGATGTTACAAATAGTCTCACACTTCATGATTGTATTGTCAAGTATTAGCTATAACTGGGTGTATGTGGTATGCCAAATAAAGACAATGTTATGTTATGTTATGTTATGAAATGTCATGTTATGTAATGTTATGTTTTAGTAATGATAGCTCGTCTGACCCTGGAGAACGACGAAGGTTTAGTGTATACCACGGCCACAACAACCCGACTCTGGTGTGACTTCTCGGGTATGTTTGCTAAGTCTTAAACACTTTTGTTTTAGTCAAAGTCTGTTTAGAAATGGACTTTAGCTCAAAATATTAAAAAATCCATACTAATCTGTACTTCATAGCGACAAAGTACTTATGGGCCTTTGGTTTACATAGGCAAAAGGTGCTTGTTTCACAATCGAACTAAAATAAATTAGTATAAACTAAAGTACTCATGGATGAAAGCGCTTGTGGAATATATAGACATATGCCTCTATGATATAGCTACGTAAGCATATACTGAACTCGTAAACAATATTAGTTAACGGGTCAGTCTTAAAAGAATTTGGATACTTGCGGGCACTTGTATAGTAGTAAAACTAATGTCGTAGTGTCTTTCTCTTACGTCAATGATTCACCTGTTTTCTTAAATCAAACTTAATTGTAGAGTTCCACATTTAATTAGCTATTTCAAACTGACCTTTTACAACTTATATGACCACTTGTCTGGAAAATTACCGTATCTTGATTTAAAGTGTACTCCGCTTGTAATCATTTACGTAAATGTATTGCTGCACTAATGTATGTCAAGTGCATGTTGGTAAATGGATATATTCTAGGTGTGGATCTGTCTATAATGTCAAGTCAGACCAGCATGTACCCTGTTCACGTTACCGCAGGCGACACCGTCAACCTCCCAGCAGGCGTCACCGTAAGTAAGACACTACATCCGCACGGCTCGGTATATTCCGGGAAAAAAGTTCTATAAGTTCCGTTGATATTTCCTTAGCGAACAGCAAATAGTGTGAGCTCTATTCGTTCTTTGTCATTCGTTTTTTATCAGTATGGAATTTCATCACGATGTGTTGTATCTTACATGATCGTATGTATGGTTACACGTGTTTCTGACACTATTCACAGGTGAGTCAGTCTGTTACTGGAAGCTTACCTACACTGGCCAACGATGGATGTTATTTTGCTAGTGCCGTACTAACCAGACGTATGCCGAGCAACTGCAGCATGATGTACGAAAGCACGGAGGTGGTATTTGATGACATTGTTGTTGGCACTCCAGTATGTTTCAAAAACGCAGGTACATGATACATCATATAATGAAACTTAAAGCATACTGTTTGATGGCTACATACAGTTATGACTGTTAAAGTTGCACAAAGATCCACCAAACTAAGTGCGTATGCATGTAAGAAGAATTTACGTGGCACAAGCAATACGCATATGTGTATGAACATTTATCTGATCATGAACAGTTTGAAAGAACGAGATATTTTACGATTTTTTTCTCCAGGAGATCATTCAATAATCAGGGTTAACATGTTGTAGGCAGTGCTCCCGATTGGTTGTACTAAGCTAAATGTATTACCTTTGTTGATTTCTATAAAAAAAAATCCTTGTATCGTTTGTTTTAAGGAAAATGGACCTCAACAGTTTTGATATATATACACAACCTGTTTTTTTTATCTTGTCATGCTTTTAATTCCTTAGCTGAGCTCCAGGGAATAGCTTTCAGAACTATGGTTGATGGATTTATGCCACCAATGGGAATGTGTGGTAAGTGAAATAAGAATAAATACTTACAGTTGGACATTATGAAATGTATTCCTTATTTACTACACGCGATATTTAATATGTTCGTCCCTCAATTGTTATTAAGTAAGTATGTGTTTAAATTATGTGGGTATGTTCTTTTAACATGAATCTCCGCTGTGGGCAAGCAAGCGTGTACGTTAATCTCTGTGAATTTGAGTGCGAGTACGTCAGGCATCATTGATGTCAACGAGTTGTAGTTTATTTATTAGCGTGCAATTAAATCCATCTCGTTTCGTGTCGAAATTCAGGTCAATAGTGTACGCATATCTCCATTGAGGTCAATAATGTACACATATCTCCATTCAGGTAAATAGTGTACACATATCTCCATTCAGGTCAATAGTGTACAAATATCTCCATTCAGGTCAAAAGTGTACACATATCTCCATTCAGGTCAATAGTGTACGCATATCTCCATTCAGGTAAATAGTGTACGCATATCTCCATTCAGGTAAATAGTGTACGCATATCTCCATTGAGGTCAATAGTGTACACATATCTAAATTCAGGTCAAAAGTGTACACATATCTTCATTGAGGTCAATAGTGTACACATATCTCCATTCAGGTCAATAATGTACACATATCTCCATTCAGGTCAATAGTGTACGCATATCTCCATTCAGGTAAATAGTGTACGCATATCTCCAATGAGGTCTATAGTGTACACATATCTCCATTCAGGTAAATAGTGTAGGCATATCTCCGTTCAGGTCAATAATGTACACATATCTCCATTCAGGTCAATAGTGTACGCATATCTCCATTCAGGTCAATAATGTACACATATCTCCATTCAGGTAAATAGTGTTCACATATCTCCATTCAGGTAAATAGTGTACACATATCTCCATTCAGGTAAATAGTGTACACATATCTCCATTCAGGTCAATAATGTACACATATCTCCATTCAGGTCAATAGTGTACACATATCTCCATTCAGGTCAATAATGTACACATATCTCCATTCAGGTAAATAGTGTACACATATCTCCATTCAGGTCAATAGTGTACACATATCTCCATTCAGGTCAATAGTGTACACATATCTCCATTCAGGTCAATAGTGTACGCATATCTCCATTCAGGTTAATAGTGTACACATATCTCCATTCAGGTCAATTGTGTACACATATCTCCATTCAGGTCAATAGTGTACACATATCTCCATTGAGGTCAATAGTGTACACATATCTCCACTCATGTCAATAGTGTACGCATATCTCCATTCAGGGCAATAGTGTACACATATCTCCATTCAGGTCAATAATGTACACATATCTCCATTCAGGTCAATAGTGTACACATATCTCCATTGAGATCAATAGTTTACGCATATCTCCATTAAGGTCAATAGTGTACACATATCTCCATTCAGGTCAATAGTGTACGCATATCTCCATTCAGGTAAATAGTGTACACATATCTCCATTCAGGTCAATAGTGTACACATATCTCCATTCAGGTCAATAGTGTACACATATCTCCATTCAGGTCAATAGTGTACGCATATCTCCATTCAGGTTAATAGTGTACACATATCTCCATTCAGGTCAATAATGGACACATATCTCCATTCAGGTCAATAATGTACACATATCTCCATTCAGGTCAATACTGTACACATATCTCCATTCAGGTAAATAGTGTAGGCATATCTCCGTTCAGGTCAATAATGTACACATATCTCCATTCAGGTCAATAATGTACACATATCTCCATTCAGGTCAATACTGTACACATATCTCCATTCAGGTAAATAGTGTAGGCATATCTCCGTTCAGGTCAATAATGTACACATATCTCCAGTCAGGTCAATAATGTATGCATATCTCCATTTAGGTCAATAGTGTACGCATATCTCCATTCAGGTCAATAGTGTACACATATCTCCATTCAGGTAAATAGTGTACACATATCTCCATTCAGGTCAATAGTGTACACATATCTCCATTCAGGTAAATATTGTACACATATCTCCATTCAGGTCAATAGTGTACGCATATCTCCATTCAGGTAAATAGTGTACACCTATCTCCATTCAGGTCAATAGTGTACGCATATCTCCATTCAGATCAATAATGTATGCATATCTCCATTAAGGTCGTGTACGTACATTTATCTCAATTCATGTCATGTAGGTACATTTATCTCCATTCAGGTCAATTATGTTCATTTATCTCCATTTAGGTCACTACTACCTCGTGTTGATGGTGGACACCCTACACGCTGCAGTTACAGAACCAATGCGCTGTGACAACCACGTGACTTTCGAATTTGACTTTGAATGCCCTAACGCCACATCACAAGCAGGTATTGCATCGGGCAACGTTTTCTTGGTTTTATATGCCTTATCAGTTTGAATGATTAACATTAAATATATTTGGACTATTGACTCTGTGTACAGGACTAAAGTTATGCACGAACACTGAGATATGGTGACTAAAGTGAATGATAAACATGTGGAATACAAGATACAAATTACATGTACCAAATTGTTCAGGTTTCATCAATTTGTGTTAGCTATTCGTAGTTTAGCTTTTTTCCCTCAAAATCCGAGATGTCATTGTACCTACACATGTTTATATACATAGTAAAGTTCCACTTAAATGACCACTCTATATCAAGACCGGTCCGTTATTAAGACCACATAGTTACGGACACATACTGCTAAAAACTGCTAACTTTTATGTTTACAACTGGGTTCCGATAAAATACCAACTTACTGTTAAGATCCCCTTTTTGTCGGTCTCAAAGGTGGTCATATTAACGGAACTTCACTGTAGTGTGTGTTATGTTACAGAAGGAGCAATGTGCGAGGTGATACACAATGGCTGGGATAGCAGAGATACCCGGATAGTATACCACGACACCCATTCCGAACCCAGGATGTACTCGTATGTAAGTATTGTGAAAGTTGTTATGTATCGGCTTTTTATGAGGCTACATATTGAGCGGCGAAAGTGAAAGTGTTCTAGTGCTACTGTGAAACCCCTTGGACCAGACACAATTTCCGATAAAAAATGTATTAAATAAAGTAGCAGATGAGACTCGCATTCCACCAATATTGTAGTGACCATTGACATAGTATCGCATTCCACCATTATTGTAGTAACCAATGACATATTATCGCATTCCACCATTATTGTAGTAACCAATGACATAGTATCGCATTCCGCACTCATTGTAGTAACCAATGACAAATTATCGCATTCCACCCTTATTGTAGTAACCATTGACATAGTATCGCATTCCACCATTATTGTAGTGCCCATTGACATATTATCGCATTCCACCATTATTGTAGTAACCAATGACATAGTATCGCATTCCGCCCTTACTGTAGTAACCAATGACATATTATCGCATTCCACCCTTATTGTAGTAACCAATGACATAGTATCGCATTCCGCCCTCATTGTAGTAACCAATGACATAGTATCGCATTCCGCCCTTATTGTAGTAACCCTTGGCATAGTATCGCATTCCACCATTATTGTAGTAACCAATGACATATTATCGCATTCCACCATTATTGTAGTAACCAATGACATAGTATCGCATTCCGCCCTTATTGTAGTAACCAATGACATATTATCGCATTCCACCATTATTGTAGTAACCAATGACATAGTATCGCATTCCGCA
>ENA-OREC01001724-OREC01001724.1-marine-metagenome-genome-assembly--contig:-NODE-1724-length-11397-cov-13.512279_pt1 | contig 11397 bp, 2 predicted proteins | sample MGYA00248626_ERZ508543 | MGnify/ENA primary metagenome ERZ508543 (study PRJEB26211, sample SAMN05518279) | marine metagenome | isolation source: Puget Sound, Washington, USA | host: Bankia setacea... | reverse complement strand
GTCTCTTATGACATGCAACAACTCTAGTGTCATTTATCTACACATGAAGTTTATTACCTACTAAACTTTATTGGTTAGTATACTCTGACTGGTTCACCTCATATCTAATAAGGGCATTGCTCTCTCGTTAATAAAAGTCTTTATTATCATTATTATTATTCGATATTCCATATTTGATAGTTATATCACTTTACATGTTCCTGTATGTACCTTGTATCTATTTGACTTTTCCACATCATCAGTACTGTGTTAAATACAGTGTGATTTGTGGTAGGCGTTTTCTTGGATAATAAAGTGGTAGGTGTAAATGCTGAAAAACATATGCACTACTTTCAATACACGTACGTGCACTCTTAAACGTAAGTTGTCCTCTCTAATCTTGTGGGCGGTTAAAGGAGTGTGATATAACAGTAATGCCTATCAGAGTATCAGGGAACGTGTACATATTTGTTTCAAATACAATAACTCAATCTCAACTATTTGTCGACTCAGCTAAGTTCTTTATGTTACCATAACGTTTATCCGTGGAAGAATATTCAGTTGATTATTATTCAATGTAATACACATGTGGTCAGGTATCTGGTAAGTTGTATTAAAAAAGACAATAATCTCTGTATGAACATGTGTATTTGTAAACACAATGATTTACGATTGATTATTGAACGTGGGCAGTTTGTATAGGATCATGTATAGTATTCAGTGTGTATTATGTATATATATATATATATACGACATTGTCAACTAACCAGATACTATAGTATTTTGTCAGTTGTAATGCAATGATAGTCATTGCTGTCCACGAATATATACCTAAAACATAGTTCGCTTAATGTTTAATATAGTATAACTATAAATAGATACACACACTACTTATACAACGCAGTCAAGTAAATGCCGCTTCGTCATGTAGTTATTATATAGCAAGGAATAAGTGTTTAGTTACTCTCCTGTTCATGGAATCATAATCATGGTATACGTGAGAGGTATTTGTCAACAAAGTCATATAAGTAAGTAAGTATGTAAGTAAGGAAGTTTATGGATATGATTTTAAATGGCGAGATGTGTACAAAAGTGAATCACAAAATGATTGGAATCGGACGAATTTTCTGAGGTCGAATTTCAGATTTCTGAGCCTGATCAGTCGTTCTGTGTATGTTATGAGTGTGTAGATGATGGACATTTTGTCTAAGTCAAAACAAAATAAAATGTCTGTTCTGTTCTTTCTGTGGTTTTAGTTACACCAACACTCTTGCCTTCGTATCACCTAGCATTCATTGTGTTTGGGTGCTTTTGAATTATAATTCATATATCAACGCAATGCTTCATTAATGGATATGAAAATAATAACGGCAACTTATCCTTAGAATTCGAGCAATGCGTGGAGCTTTTATATCTAAAAAGTGTAGACAAAGGTATGGCTTCCCTTTATTGTGTGGTTCAGAGCAACATCTTTATTTTGTTTACGAAGTAATTAATCCGTTTTGAGACGGTCCCTGACCTTAAAAATAGACGCTCAGTTAAATGATTCTTTATTTTGAACCGGTACTGGGGAAGTTAGTGACATGGTTAAATATATATCTTCTTTAACTTCCAAAACAAATCAAAATCAAAACATATCTATTGAGCCTTTATTTTATCTGATAAGAAACGATGTGCAAATAAAATATGCTTAGTGGTCCGTGACTTGCCTTACCCATTATCTAGAAGTCCACAGTATAATCAACGGTTTCAACTCTTACCATTTATTTGATTTGAAAGATCATAGGAAAATATATGTAATTCGAAAGCTTGTTTTTATTTCGGCGAGGCCATAACTGAAAACCTTAAGATCTCTCAGATGAGTATATGCACCTGCTATTTATTTCATGGAAGGATTTTAACAAGATTGTATAACTTGATGTATGCACCTACATGGACCGTTTTGTTAAAATGATAATGTATTATGAAACTTTGTTTAATATTCGATCATTCCTTGTTTCAGTAACTGTTATAACGAACAACTGTGTATAATGTTTTATTTAAACCAAACGAATTTGTAAATTGATTATATGACTTCATGAAATGGAATGGTTTAAAAAATAGTTTGATCTAAGAATTAACCTATATAATGTATAAACTCTAGTCTAAGCTGTTAATGGGTGTGTGTCTTTTGGAAGTATTTGAATTGTAAATGTGTAAATGTGTAGGTAACAACTTACAATTAAATGTTCATGTAAATGATGTATGTATGTTTGTAAACGTATTTTCAAAAGGTATGTTTTTATTACGAATACGAATTACAGAAAGAGAAAGAGAGAGAGAGAGAGAGAGAGAGAGAGAGAGAAAGAGAAAGAGAAAGAGAGAGAGGACGGGTTCAGTGGAAACAATTCTTAGAACGAGTTCAGTGGAAACATTTCTTAACACTCTGCCACTTAAAATGCTATGACTAAACAGTCCTGTTGCGTGTCGTATGTACTTTCCAAGGTTATTCATTAACATGCGTCTGGTTTAACATAATGTAATAAGCTACACGGAAGTTCCCGGTGGATACACAAATGGAATGCATATTATAGCAGATAAATGAGGTAAATTATGTTAGGGTCTGACCTATTTTTTCGCTCAATAAGATTTGAAAATTTCTATTTCATGAAGACAGCCAATATACCGGTATATGTAAATAGTGCGGTGTATGGATATGTTCTTAATTACTAAGATACTGGTGTATATTGTGTTCAATCCGTGTACAAAAGATACTCAAGTGCCCATGTGCTCGACTTGTTGCTTATTAGTGTCAAGGTCCTCCCAATATATTGCGCATGCGTAAAACGCATCCTATTGAATATTCAATAGATGAAGTAACCAAGCTTATACTCGAAACACAAAACAACACATTGTCAATGTTTACAAAATATATCTAGAAACAAGGATAACTCTTTGGTATGAGAAAAAACACGCTATCAAAGAAAACATAATATATCAGACACTGCATTCTTTAAAACAACACATGTACAGGTGTATCAACTATAACAGATAGTTTCAGTAGTGTGTCGTATATATCCTTTTGTCGAGCTTGGGGCATAGCTAGCAACATCTGGAAAACTCGCCATATTCTATCAATTTAAAGTTTGGCTCCATACTAAGCCCGGGTATTTTTAACAATGGAACTGCAGCAAGCAGCAAAGTCCACACAGGAAATTGTCCACGTGATGCTTTCTCTTCACACCTTGATTACATGAATAGTAGGCGTGGTATTGTTTGGCCTACGTGCAGAAGTACATGCATTGTCTGTCGAAAAAATAGGTAAGATACTAAGCTACTTAGAATACATGTGTTCAGTGTCTTCACCATTAAGAGACCACGGGTTCTCGCTGCGATCGCGCCCATCGTGAAGACACTGACAATTTGTACTCTAACTATAACATAACACTTTTAAATACATACCAGCTTTATTTGTTAAACGTACATTGCTTCATGCTTATTTCTCAGACGGCATATTTATTACCTGTCAAGTCAACAGCTTTGCAACGGAATCCAGACTGGCAAAACTTTTATATATTTTTACTTAAATAGTATAGTATTGCATCACCTTTGTTCATATTAGCTCTGATACCTGCTGTGAGTTTTATCTCATACTTGACCTATGTTGATTATACAAATCTGACTTGAGATAAGATTAACCGTGTTCTAAAGTTACGACATTAACGTTTCTACGAGTAGTGTGACCTTTATTCAGTTGAGACAATAACCACGTAATGAATATAGCAAGTATTACATTTGTAGAACTGAAGAACTCTGGTTTAAAGACTACGGAGCACCATTGTAACAAATTTAACCTTAATCTGAATAACAATGCACCATAATCACAGGCGATCTAATGTCATGTCGCTACGATAGCCATGTATTTAGGGAGCTTGTGTTGCACTTTCTCGATTAATCTGTGAAATCACTGCACACTAACTTTGATTTAGCTTACATAGAAGAGCACTGTTAATGTTACGGCACACTTTACACCATTTGACATGTTTTACGTTTGTTTAAATGATTTTGATGTGGATGAAATGTGTTAATATTGTAAATTTCACTTACTTATTTGTTATAGTTCGATTGTAAAATAATCAATTCTGCTTATTTAAATCTCGCTCAGATATGTTCAGGAATATAGTCAGTGCTGAACAATGAGAATAGTTGCCTGCTCATGGAAACAAAGGCAACCCTGGATGTGCTTCAACAGACATGTATCACTAATTATACGTCAGACGCGTGAACCATTGCACTAAATCACCTAGATGATATTGTGTCTAAATTATACTTTCACTGCATAATTTTAACTCAAATTCACAATCGATGTATGCTAGACAATCGAAAACACTGTATGTATCTTTAGCATGATAATTATTACTCCCCACCTCCACCAGGTGTTCACATTGTAAATTCAGTGAATACCGAACGAGACCCTGAAATGTCTTTGGTACCGATAACAACAAGTAGTCAGGTAAAGTTGTTTAATTAAATTTATTAATAATACGATGTATTATAATCTGTTTGTACACTGTTTATCAGCAATTGTATATGTATATATTTATATATACACAGATACCCAGAAACTTTTGATACAAGTAACCTTGCTGCACACAAAAATGGTTTTATTTAACTATACTTGATAATTAAGAAACTTATTTTTTAGAAACGTGTACAGTGTAAAATAAGTTTGCGATACGTTTGTCTAGACAAGTGGAAGGTTATAACTGTCATGTTTAGCCACAATAACAGAATCTAAAGCAATAATGTTTAGTGACATAGCTCATGCCCGTCACATTTTCATCTCTGACATAGTCAACGACTCATAGTGACCTTTCCACGAATATCAGACAATGCCTTCTCCCCTGTTGGTGTTTCCAAACTCTCCATTCAGATTTGATTAATGACATCCATCCATATACCACCAACCCCCATGATATACATAAGCGCAATTCAATTAACATGGGTCGTTATCTTGATCTTTAGTTGTAAACTTCATTCCCGTGTGTGGTATAAAGCTATCCCCGGCGAGTCCATTATACCCCACCACGGACAACTGATATTTAGCAGCCTCATTCCCAACAGTAAAGTAACTCTATGCTGCATAACTTGTTTCACCAGAAGCTCTCATATCAATTCTTAAACTCGTTGACCCACTTGCCGTCAGGGTGTTGATTATCTCATTTCCAAGCCAGAAGTTTCCATTTAGATCCCCAAATCCGACTTTGTATTCTTGCCATGATTTGTAGAAGTCACTGTGTGACCCTCGTCTCTGTATAACAGTCCATCCACGACTGCCTGTGTCCATGTCACAATGTCACAACGAACCTTGAAAGGAGTTGAGCGTAACGGGTAGATTGTATAAAACCCTGTTTTTCGATATCCTAGCTTTTGAATGTCCATACAGTCCCGTGGTACAAGACTCAGATTGCCTCGGTCATTGTATATTTTACAACGTGTCTCAAACGCGTCAGACAGATCATCGGATACTTCAGCGAGAGCGTGTTGGATTTCCTCGTTTCGAAATGTAATAACATCACAGCCACCAGTTCCACAGTTACGTGATATACTTATTGCACTGTCACATGTAGCACCATTGGTAGTTTGCACTATTGAAAACTGAACGGCCACAAACACAATGAATTTCGACAAAGCAAACATGGTGTTAGTTTGCTGGTTTATACGAGAATAAGAACTGAACTGGTTGACACATATCCATTTATAGTACAGTACAAGACATGCTCGAAGAAGAAGAAATATTTTGAATATATAGTGCTTGTAAATCTTAAAATATTCAAACAATACATATATACAGCCAAGAGTTTAGTCGAATCAAGAAATAATTTACACTGTGTCTACACATCAGAAGGATAAATCGCAAGGATAAAAGAGAACATAAACTTATTAACAAATTTGAATTGCTTTCATGTGATTTATACAGACATATGTTTAAAGTATTGGATTCATGTAGACTAAATGCAACCATTTATCTACTTCGAACGACATGCAAGCGTATATTTAAACTGGATCGGTAAAGTAGAAGGTAAGATGCTTGGTTTGATCTGGATGCCAACATTAGTTTTACAGCTGATCAGTGTACCCAAACAAGGTCAAACACTCGGAAACTGGTATATACACATTTACATTAATATCGTTGAACTAACTATTTAACAGTTGGTCTTTGTTTTACAGTGTGATGACACTATTTATAGCTTACATGTACACTGTAATGTTAGTTCCTATATGTTGCTGGCAGTTTGATATCAAGCAAATACATCTTAAAGAGGAATGATTCATGTTTGGGCACAGTGTTAACATCAAATAAATTATGTTTAGTGAGTTTACAGATGCCGTTTTATTTGTATATAATTGCAATACACTTCTGTGAGGAATTAAACTAATGCCTACTCAGAGCAGAGCTTTCAGATGTGTTTACCGATCATGTTTTCATCGGCTGTAATAATTGCTATTGGCTAAATTATACGTATTCTTACAAACCCACCAAGCATTTTATTGGTTGATGGAAAGTACATTTAAAAGAGCACCAATTACATTTACAAACATGAGTCAACTTTATGTTATTGTAAACGTAAATGAATGTAATATACTCCACGTTGATAAACTCAAAGATCATTTAGTAAATATGTTTAAACCGTTTGAATGAGCATTTATTGAATGTTGCTGAATTGCGAAGGTCATACTATGTTCTTGAATCTTACCTACACAGTACAGTATGTGCTTTTGATTGCTTTTATATAGATGTGATAAAGAACCATCGTTAAAGGTCGTCCCACATACTGTACAGCTTTGCAGCCTAGAATCCCGCCTGGCGCAACCAATTTCATTGTATCCACTTCTTATACCTTTGTTACCTGCGGTCAGTGTTATGCTATACTTGACCCAACTCTGGCGAAAGGTTTATCAGTGTTCTAAAGTAACCGCTAATATATTTCTTGGCGTAGTGTGACCTTGATTCATTTAAGATAACAATTCCCTCCGTATAAATCGTAAGTTCGGGGTTAGGGTTTAACTTAGACATGAATTTGTTTCGTCAGTATCATTCAACATGATTATAGCTAAATTACACTATATTAAAACGACGTTGATTCGGGTATTGTAGTGTCCGGTTTGTTTACTAGGGACTACGTTGTATATGTGTATGATATATGAGCTGAGCGATGTGAATGTTTATAGCCAGGTCCGACCTTGATTTAACAAGATGTACTACAAAATAACACCATAATGGACGTCCCAGTCGGTAATTCTGAACCATCAACTGTATTTATAGTTTAGTTTATACTAATTTAATTTAGTTCGAATGTGAGACAAGCACTTTTGCTTATGTAAATCACGCTCGTATCCATTCCTCGAACCAACAGGTACTATGCAATGAGGGTAAAGTTTCTTGCTCAAGGAAATAACGGGAGCCTTTGATGGGATTCGAACTTCGATTGACATGCATCCATCCATCAGACGCGCTACCCAATGCGCCTAGCCGCCCATCTACCATCAAAATAGTTCAATAGTTAAAATGGATCAAAGTGTGGTATTTATAATTATATTTATTAATTACCATAATATAAATATGTTTCTTACACAAACACAGTTTAACACGTTCGCTTCTCACAGACATTGGTAATAGCGGCATGTTTTTTTTTCTGCCAACAGCATCTACTATTTTGATTCACCTTGTGCGTATGGACAAGTTATTGTCATTGAATCAAAATTGTTTTCGATATGTTCATCTTGATATGTGTTAAGCAAATATTCACATTAAAAGTTAGGTTGCTAGCGCTCCCTTTACTTTGGCTTCGTATTACCGAATTTTATTTCGATATGTTTTAATTTCCTTATGGACACTTATTAAAAAAGTGCAAACAACACGATATGTATGAAACAAAACACACATGGACATGAAATATTAGCGGTCATTAATATGCACTGTGTAATAACATCAAATAACAGTCATGTCCAATTGATTTAGTTTATACTAATTTATATCAGCTCGATTGAGACGTACGCAACCTGATTGGACTAATAGACGATTTTTATTTGAGTTCTTATTAATAAAAGATATGTAGTTTTTTCTGGGGTATTATATAGTCTTTACATAATTGCAGTATTGAGTAATCTCCCTTCTCACAACATAAACTAAAATAATGGTGTTTTCTCAGAAGTTTAAATCAGGCTCGAACAGAGAGTGGTCAATAGTAACATAATGTTCGTAAGTGATCTTGAGATGAACTTTCTCTCTGTAACAGGCACAATGTCATACATAGATTACTATCACACACATATATTATACTTTAAATGGTATTTTATCAGAAAACAAACATACTTATTTACGAAGAATGTGAGTATCAGTATGGAGTGATTTAAACCATCAGGTAGATCAAGAGCAAACATTAGACTGAGACTCGAAACAGAATTGTGTTATTTCAATAAGTTGTTACATTACATGAATACAAACTATTAAATAGGTAGAACATGTATAAAGCAAAGGATATATATTGCCTGGTTTGCATATGACACCGACACCGTGCGATAACTTCGGCTACGATGTTTGGTCGGATTTTCGTGTGTGGCTACGGGCTACGGCGCATTTGTTTACAGTGTATTCAATTATCCTGCGATTTTCGTATGCATTATTGAGAGACTGATCGAGACCAATCATGAACAGCGTACAATTTCAGTGGAGTCATCACACAGTCTCCGCAAAAGTTCTACGGGGTCATATTTTGCAACAAGTATATCGAAACTCGTTCGTTTGTTACACGGTCATCGCGCGGCCTACAAACTATGATTGTGTGTGAATCATGTAATGCTAGTACAATATGTCTACGGGCTACGGCTTACACTTTTTTTATAATTTGTATAACTGTTCTATACAATCGTAGTGGCTACGACGCCCGTGAATCCGTACGATATTCGTACGGTTGTCGCCATCTCAACACGGAGGCCTTACCGAAATGAAGACACGTGCAGTGTAGACACACCACAGGCCAATAACCAGGCATATAGAAAGTTTAAATAATATCATCTTTTTAAACATAGTTCACGTGACTACCGTGGAACATTGAAATGATTATTTAATTAAGCCATTGCATGTGACTTCGGACCAGGTATATGACCGCGCATTTTGTTATTAGCAAACCGATTTCAGACTAGCTACCATAGGTTGTCCACTGTTTAAAATATTTAAAATGGATGATATGATATGATTTTATTCTTATTTACATGTGAAACACAGTAAATGTTGCTTGACCACCTAACTGTAGCTATTACTTAATTTTATACCCGAGGCACAACGATGAAGTAACAATATACACCAATCGGTTATCATTGTTCAGTTGTTCGATTAGAACAAGTCTGACCTACGGATTAATATTTTTTAGCTTCGTTTAACGGTTTTATATGTGGTTTACGTATCAATAAACATGGCAGTAATGGTATGGACCTCAACATGATGTAACCATGCGATAAGATCATTGAACGCGACGTGAAACTGATAATTTTATGAGCAGGTTACGCCAGCGCCTTAATCGCTCCTGGTACACGTTCATGGTTCAATTTAAATAGGTAAACTACATTTGATGAACGCTTAACATATCTAAGCTTCTAGAGTCTGAGTGGGGTTTGTAAATAACATTAAAATGTTTAAGATTAAGGGTTACTCAATAAATCAACATTAAAATTCAGATGTGGGTACATATATTAAGGTTGTCAATAAGATCGACTAAAGCATCATTGGGAACATTTCTTTAAATAGAGCTAGCCTCAATAAACTTTAACACTAAGCGTTTAATAGTATATAAATAATAGTCTTAGAGGTGAAATTAATTGATAGGGTTGAATCTGTTGAATCTGTTGATTATGATAGTTGTTAAATAACATACACAGGGAAGTCTTTTTTCATTTTTAAAGTATAAATAACATAACCAAATTCGGGAAATGTGTTATTCAATCATCAAATGAGACAATGTGGTAAATGAAATTAAAATTAAATATTATTTCCATTACTTTTAAGATTTTAACAAAACATGGTCAAGAAATAATTTTCAATAACATTAGTATCGAGTGTATCCGACTCAAGCAGCCAGCTATTCACGATATATGCGACCCATTGAATGGACATTTGATGCATTACCCTTCCGTGGAATATTGTCCCGTTCTTCCAATAAAGTCTCGTGGAGTTCGATCAGTTTTTTTCTGGCATGTTTTCACGCCAATATATCCACTGTTTTAGCATATCGCAAACATATTCTACTGGGAACACGACCGATGACAGTGCTTAACAATCCGTTACAGGAATGTGATTCTGCTCGAGAAATTTCTTTCTGAAAGATGTTGGTTATTAAAGGACCTTCTTTCCCTTAACCCCGGAAGCTCCGAACGGTATTTGTTTGAAAAGTTAGTCTGAAAAAGCAACAACATCACTAGAACAAAACATAATATTTTTTTAATTTGTTTGGATAAAAACGGGGATAACTAGTTTGCATTAATTTTGTTGTATGTCAATTACCTACGAAAGCCTATGGTGCGTCTGGCTGAAATTGTAGCGGCTAGGAAGCTGTCCCGGAAGTGCAACACGCTCGGATGCCTTTGTGTGGTGACACATGGACTGTCGGTTTGCATGCGGTCTAATACTCCTCTAGTACGTTGGTAGCATCTCATTGGTCATGTGAACGTCAAATGGTGGCATCAAAAACGACGTGCAATGACGTTCTTTGAACCTCCGGTTTGGAACATAACAACAACCTGATGTTTGCTTGCATTATACTGCTGTAGAATAATGACTCGAAAATGCAGAATAAATTCATTGTGATTTTATAATTTGTTTTAAAAAGTATTTCAATACAGGGCATTAAATTGCTCGATTTCCTTCGTGCATATTGTTTCCACGAACTAAACGTGTTTTTGGCGGGAAAGATGTAGCGCAAATATGACGACCTTGAATCAACCAATGTTAGCATTGATTAAGAGTATGATGAGTATAAACATACACTGTTTAAACTAAATAAGGATCGCAACTCAATTCCACAGAAATAAACGTCATTTTAAGAGTGTTTTTTAATTTACTGAGTGTATGTAGTGGCAATATATCTATGAACGTGTTTTAAAAATCGAATGTGTCAAGAGCAGATGATTTAGTAGTTTCTAGCATAACTGTTGAAATGTTTAACATTGTGTAACACCCTTATATATGTTGGATATGTTAACTGTCCTGCAGTCTTGTATCTATAAGACTATGTTCGCAAAGATTACTTATCTGCATAGTAATAAACATATAAAACGTCTGACACACTATGTATGACGCCTGCACAATATTTAAGTTCAATAATTCTTTGTACTTGCAGAGATAAAATAACATAGACACAACTGTTGACAATAGTTCTACAA
>ENA-OREC01001723-OREC01001723.1-marine-metagenome-genome-assembly--contig:-NODE-1723-length-11397-cov-15.425177_pt1 | contig 11397 bp, 7 predicted proteins | sample MGYA00248626_ERZ508543 | MGnify/ENA primary metagenome ERZ508543 (study PRJEB26211, sample SAMN05518279) | marine metagenome | isolation source: Puget Sound, Washington, USA | host: Bankia setacea... | reverse complement strand
AAAATTGTCATTGTTACAAGTACTTTTGTTTTCCAATTTTATAGAGGACGGTTGTTTTGCACATTATCTCCTGTTGTTGAAGAAAAGTTCAGACGATGTTCAAGCTCATTTGAACTTTAGCTTGATGGCTTTCATTGTCTCTGGATTTCACTACATTACTCTCTAAGGATCTTGTTTCCCCAGCTTTTATTTCCTCAGATTTTAAATGCCACAATATTCCCGTCTGCAAACTAGATTGTTACTCCTCTCTTGGCTACAAACACATGAACACTAGGACATTTCAGCTCACTATAAAGTCTTTTGTGCTACAGAATGTCAATGTAATTGGTGGGAAATTAATTTCTCTGGTCTCTGTTAACACAAATACAAGCTGAGAGAAATTAGACTCAAGAAAGCAAGTGTCAAGTTGAGAAAATGGTGAATATTTTATGACCATCTTTGGAGAATTGTTATTTTGTTCTGGAATGAAGAAAAAAGTGAAACCTGGTTAAAAGCCACATATGGGTAACCTTAGGAGCAATCCAGCTGCTTATATATAATTGAAAAATGGAAATGTAAAGGGCAAAGAACTGTGTGACAGTATCCAAGGAGCACCTGTTTTCACATCAATGTAATTATAGATACAGAGTCTGCCAAGTTGGGAATTATCTATAACATTAAGTAGAGCAATGTTAATTAAACCAAATAAGGGCAAAAATCAAAGGCGTAACATCAGAGTGTTAAGCTTTCACTAGTTGTATGACAGTTTTAAAGCAAACATTATTTGATTTTACAGTGATACCTAATTGTTTGTCCTAGTTTTCGCTCAGAGCTCTCACAAACACTATTTTAATACTAGACTTGTAACTTCCTTGATCTTTGAAAATCAATGTTGTTGACGTTAACAGCTGCATGTCTTGTTGCCATCTGATCCTCTGAATTAATCGAAGCAAATCAATGAATGGAAAGGTTTTTTTTGCAGGGGAATCAGGTTGACAAAGCAACAACAGTGATTAGAAGAGTAAAACTTTACAAGCACTATTTTCCAAAACAGATGAAAATGATATGCAAAAAAGCATCTATTAACATGTTTTCTTGTTTTTGGTCTCTTTAAGTTAAAGATTTTATTATTTCCTCACAGAAAGTTTAATTCTAGGAGAACAATTAGCCCAGTTTTAGTTTAATCTCCCAATGTGGTCTTAAAATCCTGCTATATATCAGTTAAACACAATTTTTAAATCATTATACTCTGTAAGGTTTCCTCACGCAGAAAAGGTTTGTACTTGTTTCTGAACAAGGTCTGACACTTTCTGAAAGTTCTTTAAGATAATAGTTGGATTTGTTACAGCATTAAAAGTAGTATAACCAATATATAGAAACATTCCGGTTGCAAGACACACATAATGTAAAATCTGGTTTCTCTAAATGGGTGCACTTTTTCTGCACTATAGATAATGGCTATATAGTTCAAACTGTTTTATGTAGTCCTTTTACATATTCAAGATCCATTCTAGTACTTGTTACTTTGCGAAGGTTGTAAAACAGACAAAAGGATGACTCTACTGAGAATAGCTTGCTTTTGTTCAATTATTACATGAATAAAGGTTTGCATTGGAAGTTAAAGCTGACAAATTATTGTAACCAGTGGCTGAAAATGGCTGGTACGATGGTTTCCTGAGAGCTTTATCAAATTTGTGTAAACAACACTACAGTAATCTCAATTCTATAGGGACACTGGGGTTTTCTAGAATTCTATTTTCACAGTGTCTACTCCTGCAGCCAGTGTTGATTTATTGTAATGTTGTTAAAAGGCATGTGAGAAAGTAGGTTCTGTCGCTCAATGAAAAAGCAGGGCAAATACTGAAGATTTAGATACATACGAGACACTAAATGTAGGAACCTGGAGATTATGTGAATCTTTAGTCACTCTCAGGAAATCTGTCATAAAATACAAAACATGTACAGGCCAATTGTATACTATGCCAGTCTGCCTATAATACGGTGGTTATAGCTGTGTTGAAAGTATGTTTTAATTTTTTGAAAACAGTGTATAATGCATTCATAGGTAAGATTCAGGTGACTTTGAAGTTTCTCTAAATTTAAGGCATAATTAAATACCACTGAAACAGTATGTGAATATCTTGAATTAAAAGCAGAAAAAGCACTTTATATGGCTACATTCATTACAAGCACAGTATATAGCTCCTTGCATAAATGAAGTTCAAACATTTGTGGATGATAAAATTACTATGTTTTGGAATTAAACAAACAAAATACAAGCAGGCAAAGCTTTTTTCACTTGCATTTTCTGTATTCTAGATCATACAGGCAATGTGTACAAAATACAGTAGTAAAACCGAAGCAAATATCAAAGACAAAAACAATAATTATTGTAGATTTATGGCAGCAATATTTATAGTTATATTTAGAGGATACAAATAGCTGGCAATTAACAGAAACTATTATGTTCTGGTAAAAGACATATGGATGACAATTTCAAAGGATAAAGGCCCAACTGTTGTATTTTAACATCAACCAAAGAAGGATATAGTATGTTTTTGCTGTGCATGTAAAAATTATCGCTGTCCTCAGAGAGTCTGTAAAGTAAATGGAAAACCTAGAAATGGGCATTGTTTAGGAGACAGGGAGGAAATTCAAAAATGACAGGTCCACAAAAACTGCTGATAGTTAATTAAAGTGAAAAACTGCTGTGTCGGCAAATCCCAGACAATAATCTGTGCTCTATATATCATGATCATGTCTAGAAAAGACAGCAGAAAAATTAACAGGCTTAATGAAAAAAGAAGATATAGTAGGAGGCAATTTCCAACAACAATACTTGTTTAAAATGTTGACCAAATTTACTTCTGCGCTGTCTTTTTCAAAATCATTTGACATGTTCGACCAGATAGCGTTTGATAATATTCTGTCTATGATTCAGATTTCATAAAAAGATGGTTTTGAAGCAGTAGTAAAATCAAATAAACTAAAAGAAGCTGACAAGGTAGTATATATCATTTTGAATCAACTTGCTAAACTTCCACTTATAGCTGTTACTAACTGTGCTATCTTGTACTGTACTTGAATGCTATCATTTAGTGGGAATTTATTTTCGTGAAATATCTTTTGGAAACGATAAAGCTTATATATAGAGCAGTTGCAATCCTAATCTCATGGTGCGCACTATTTATCTCATTTTGCATCAATCTGTATTGTGCAGCTTTAAATGGCATAAAAGCAATGGATATTATCTGTACAAATTATATCATATAATTAATTAAGACCATAATTTGTCACAGGAGCAGTAGACATTGTTATTCATTTCCTAAATTGTTCATATAGCAGACGCTTAGTTGACAGTTTCTTACAAATGGCCAGCAAATAAATACAGTACTTAGGACCCAATATTTGGCTGGGTCTGCAAGATTTGGGTGATTTATTGGCATATTCTGTACCGACTTCAAGGATTGATACCTTATTTATTCTCAGAGCTCATAATTTTGCAAGAATATTTCCATTTCGTGCCCTATTGTAGAAGATATTGCAGACTTTCCCAGCTTGATTCTAAGAGGCAATGAGAATCTGAAATGTGCGGTTCTTCACAGCAATTCTAATATATACTTTGTCTCACTTTATTAATCTAGTCTGGACAAAAATCGTCATAAGGAACTCGGATGCTAGTTGCACAAGAAGGGTAAAGGAAAAGCTGTTAAAAGATGTGTCATTGTCTATGGTTCATGCACAGTAGCAGAGACATTGGGTTTATTACTAATAATACAAATGTTTCTGTAATATTTTTATTATTGCCACAATTTGCCGAACAGAGCATTCTCTAGAGCTATTCTCCAAGTCTAGGCAGTTATTTTACTACCGAGTCTGACACTTCCAAAACATACTGATCATTAGAGGGAAACAAACAGAAACCATTGTAAGGCCTTTTAAGTCCACAAGCAGATAAACCAGTTTTACTCTCATCTTTTCAATCACTGTTTTTGCCAACTCACAGTACTACAATTAGCTGAACAACAAGATGACGTTTACAGATAAGCCTTCTATTGGCATTAACCATTTCTATTTTCAGAACATGTAATGACTGTATGGTAGATATATTGTGTGGGTATTGTTTTGTTGATGGCGGAGGTTCAGGGGTCACCAATTCCTCCTGCCTAGCTGTGAGCCTTGATAATCCCTGGATGTCCAAAATGGGGCCATGTAACAGTCAGAAGTTACCAGGGAAACTGACCTGGGCGTATGACTACTGCCCTTCTCCATACTCCTGGATGCCTATGGTTGGACTCATCCTATACCTAGTCACATTTGCACCTGGTAAGATCAAGTTTGTTTGCAGATTTTGATTTATACAAATGAAAAGTCTACTTATTTTCATGGTCCTATTGTTGACTGCAAAGTTGGATTTACAAATATAAAAGATACAGGCTACCGGGTCAATGGTAGTACATGTATCAACAAACTAAATCATCTTTATTATAAAAGCATTGTTCATTGATCCACACAAAAAGTATATATAAATTTATGCTGTATTGTTATATAGATACTAATGATTTCTTGGTCTAATTCTAACGCTGCACTACTGTTAATTGAATTGCAACACTTGTAAATTCTGGAGACTTTGTAATGAGAGCTATAATGATAATACTCCTGTAAAACTATAGTATATAGAAAAGCTGTTGCTTTTTATCTTTTAAAACAGAGAAAAAATATATAGGTACTAATGCCACTGATCTATATGTCTGTACAATCATATACAGGTCAGCCACAGGAATCAGGATATTTAAAACTTGGTTGAATATCAATTAACCTACTAATTTCAGGGATGGGGCCAATGCCATGGACAATAAACTCAGAGATATATCCTCTATGGGCTAGAAGTACGGCCATATCTCTGTCTACATTCACTAACTGGATCTTTAACCTCGCTGTCTCCATTAGTTTTCTCACCCTTACTGAAACACTTACAAGATTTGGTAAGTATGACGTCTCGTCTGTATTATTTAGCAGGACAGACAGTTTATTGTTAGAATGATGCCTAGTTTTAATCATCATCATTTTCTGTTAGACCAATAAGGCCATTGCTATTATACTATGTTCTTTGTGTTTTGCAAACTTGTTTTTTTCTATGTCAGCTTCTGTTAGAAATTTAAATAAGCTGCATAGACCACTGCTTACTTCATTGCAGGGAATACAAACATGTAGAAGAAAGTTAACATTATCATATCATTTTTCTGGAACTTAAAACATTAGAGGTTAAAAATTGAGATTATGAAAAGTTACATTTTGTTATTCAAATACACGATTTGATCTAAGAGCATTAAAATGGCAAATAACAAAACTGAGTTGAATCTATATTAGGGAACCAGACCAAGATGCAACAAATCAAACCTAAAAAGACTTGTAAATTTGCATCATGTTGAATATTTGTCAGTTCAAACAACGTAAACAAACAAAAATAGCCCCTGGAAAACAATTCACTCAGCCTACCTCTTCAAAGACCAAGCAAGACACTTCTAAATTAAAAGTCATCTTCTATTATTGCTGTATGCTGTGTTTAGGAAGTCTTGGATATAAACAATGCTTACAGTCCTAGTGCTCCTTCCCGTGAAACATCCAATTTCAAAAACGTTATAGATAATATATCTCAGTAGTTACCCAAGCATTAATGGGATACTTCTCACTAAGAAACAAGTAGAAGATCCAAGAGATGTATTTTAAGCTGTTTTATAAAAAGGTATCAAACTGTGATAGAAAGATGGAAACGAGAAATCAGAGTGACAGCTATTCAATATGATATTAATTCAAGACACAAATTCTCATCTAATTTCATGCCTGGAAGCAGTTATGTGGAAAGTTTGATGTAATAGATCAGTTTTTTCTCCCTGACACAATTTGTAGAAACCTAGTCCTTCTGATATAACATTTGGAATACTTATCGATAAAACATTGGAAAGAGATATCTGTATCTGAGAATTCGGTCTTAATATGTTTAAAAGAAAGGCGATATATTCTGTCTGGTATTCATGCAGAAGATTTGCTTCTCTTTGAAATGATTTATTCTGCAATTTGATCAGTAGAATTCAGAACTTGTATTCCAGTAATGTAGGTCTGTCTATTCCCACAATATGTCTGGATCACCTACATGTACATGAACAGTAAAACAAGCTATGGATAGAATTGGGACTATACAAACATGTATCGCAAAAGAGAATGTAAATGAAATGAAGATTAACTACAGCTTAAGAAAAATAATAGCATGACAACACATAATTTATAAATGAAAATAAAGAGGAAGAAGTTCTTAAAAATATGCTGATTGAGCTTAATTCTCACAGCAGATTTTACAACTGAAATAAAAACGATACCTGATCCACTATAATTAAAGATCAGAGAAAAGAAAATCGTTAAAGCATTAATTTGAAGAATAAAAAACAAACATCAAGCTAGGAAATGATCACCAAGGAAACAAAGCAGACATTGTGAAATCAAGGTTTCCCTACTTCGTTTTATGTTAACATGTCCTTACTGTGCTTAGTGTAGCTTGAGCACTTTTCAATCCCCTATCTCAGTGATAGCATGTCCAGCAAATATTTAGATGTTGTAGCAGGTTTCTTAAAGAAAAGAAATGATCCAATTTACTGAGATTAATGAGTGTGTGACTGCTATTTAGATGTGTGCGGCTTGGGTGATGTCGGATGTATTTGTCAAACATTGCCCGGGGACCTTCTTGACAGAACTATTAACATTCAGGGCACAACTTCTAATAGAAACCAACAAATCTCATACTAAAGCATCTATTTCCTGCTTTTGAGGCATGAGCTTTCTGTCAGCCTTGAGGTTCAATAAATTGATTCTTGTGGGTGACTGGCATGCGTAGCTAATAACAGAATGGATTATAAAAACACAACCTTTTATGCTTTAGTCTTTTCAGGCAAAAACGATTTCGTGATATGGAGAATCGTTTCATTTTTTTAACCCTCTAATTGACCAAGGATTAGGTAGTCATATAACTCCTGGAATATCCATTTCACAGACGAATATCCATTTCACAGACTTTATTGTGGCAAATTAGCAGGATTTATGAGTAAAGAATATCATTTACAAATAAAGGCTATTGTCTTTTTACCGGGCTAAGCTTTTAATGGGGAAGCAGATTGGAAACGGTTTTCATTGCTTTTCGTATTGTCAATTTTCTATTAAAATAATGCTGTTTTCAATAGTTTGTACAATAACAATTTTAGGACAGTGTTTTTTACAAGACTTTTAAAAGTTGTGGCCATGTTATGGAAGTGTACAAAAATCCAGTTTAATTGATCATCTGAACAAGACAACAATTGCTCTTACTTAATGAAATGGTCTTAAAGAGACAAACTTTTATTATTACAATTATGTGAAGCTAAAAAACATTATACAGTGCCTTCATATCAATGCTGCAGAATTCATAACAAATTAAAATCATTGCCTTTACTAAAACATCATCATGTTCGACATACATGACGGTATCCAAATGGCATTGGTGCAACCTTCATTTATTTTTAATCTACCTCAAAAGACTATATTATTATGTTTTCACTTCTGAAATGACGTTAGGAGTACTTTGTACTTATCAATAAAACATTGGAAAGCACTATCTATGGAACAAATAATGGAATGATCTGACAGAATGTATATGCCTTCAACAGTTATGTTTGCATGACGTAGATCTGCTATGCAAACAACCTATACATCTGCTGCAAGTTTTTGCCATTATGGATGTTTTGCATGCTAAAGTCTATTCTGAGACCTAACATTTATTGTATGTCTACAAATGGGTTTTATTTGATATTTGTCTTGTGTGCTTGTTATGACGTATTTACAGACAGAACATGGGGTGTATATATTTACAATGTGTTATTTCTTATGTAGGTTGTAGATTGATTAGATTACTAGACCTTGACCAAAGGTTTTAATAAAGCCAAACACCAGACAGGCAAGCAGTGGAGTTGGAAGTATTTGTATGATACTATTATATGTACTTTGTTGTATACAGTTCTTGTTGCAAACTTGCATGAACTTTGTGGAATGTCTGCAATGAACTTTTGTAAGCGTTTGCTGCTATATTTTCATGCAGTTGTTTCTTGCTGAATACTGATTTGCCTTTTGAAATATACATATGGTAAATCTCAACATCATTTCTTGTACATAAATATGGTGAGAATGGTCTAACATAACTGACTATCATGCTCAAACATTATTTTCTGTATATTTTCTAGGAACATTCTTGCTGTATGCCTGCCTGGCACTACTAGGGGCCTTATTGTTGTTTGTGTGGTTGCCAGAGACCAAGGGTAAGAGTTTGGAGGAAGTGGAAGGATTGTTTGCCCAGCCATGGTGTGGTGTATCAGCAGGGGTGGATTATAACACTAAAACTATTCAGTATGTCCATATACGAGGCCTGAACAGAGATGGACGAGAGTCAGAGCTGGATTCCCCAGAATAACGATCATATCTGGACCCATTCTTCACTGTACATTAGACCACATCCATCATCCTTGTGCTGTACTTAGAATAGATGTATATAACTATTGATGTAGAAACCTGAACTATGTCGATACCTCCTTGGTTTCCATAAAGTAGTCAACATACTGAAAACCCTGATATAGATTAGGATGGATAGCTACCTTCTATGTACTGTTTACATCATTTACTACCAATTGGGGTAAAGAGAGAACAGATTATTTGCTGTGTGTACATAATATATTCTCATAGACAACATGCACAAAGCCAAAAACCACAATGATTAGTAGTGGCTGTGTCAGTGTGCTTGTTATTAGATGTAAGTCATAAAATTTCATAATAATTGCAAAAGACTAGAGCATGTCAAATTGGATTGTGACAGTACCAAGAGTGTTGTATTCAAATGTGCATACCACATAGCCATCTATCTAACATGCTGCAAAACCAAGGCAGTCTTCTATTGAGAACAAATAAATAATTAGTAGCTAAGTATCATGTCATTAACTTTACATGTGAAGATATTCTAGTATGGATCTCTAGTAGAAGATAGAACATGACGTAGTCTCGTAGATACAAGATATTTTAAGATTGTTGGTGATTTATACGTGATCATCATGTTTGTGAACAATAAAGGTGCAAGGACAGAAGCCAAAAGTGATTTGCCAAAACATTATTCAACACACAGAAGAGAGTCAAGTTTACTAGGATATCTGTCTGAGAGCATTTTATGGGGAGCATTATCTCTACAACCCCAAACATTTCTAGTACCACTATCTATTAAGTTGTACACATGCCAACACAAAGGAGAAAAAGAGAAACAGAGAAAGGTGTTATTACGAGCAATGGACAAGTTTTATTGAGAGCTTTGACAGAATTGTGTTAATGTGCAGGGGAAACTGTCTTGCACTGAGTGAAACATTAACTGCAGAGAGTGTGAGGGGATATTAATCACTTTAGGGGAAAATAGGAGACTTGATTAACTATTGATTCTACCAGCAGTCAGTGAAACCCTCAGGTCTTCTGATTGAAAGAAAAAAACAGTGGGAAACATCTTCAACAAGGCTCTATCTGAGTAATGAAAAGATAATAACCAGCTACAGATATGTGATTTTACTGTACAACTAGAATTGTGACACTTTTCTTTTCATTAAAGTCAACCTATGTTTCCATAGCTTCAAAAGTTGATCAATAACATTATAGTATATTACAAACAAACCCATGACACCAAGATACCACATTCCATCACTCATGTAATATTTTTTCATAGGATTCATGACGTAGTAAAACTGTATTGGAGACAAGCTAGACAAATCAGAAAATGCCAATCATTGCTTATTTCAAGAAATACAACTCTGCTTTCACAGATCCTCTAGAGGGAAACGCTTACAGTCAACAGAAACCACAGCAGTTTTCCCTCTCTACCATTATGTAATCAATCCAAAAACCAATACAGAACATACAAAAGCTTAGGGAAACCTTCCCAACTAAGCTCCTAATAGCCAATATGAGTTTTGTGCTTTATTTATTAGACTCACAGCAATGCTTCACAAGTGCTAAACAAATCAGGAAAACAGGTGAATCACTCTGTAATCCAAACTAATTGGCTTCTAGGGAAAGTTTGTCATACAAATCAATATACAGCTAAGTCATTCACTTCAACCATCCCATAGATTTGATTAGACAGTATGATTACTGCATAAACTTATAAGCAGTTAGCTGTTCTAGGAGACATTGATAAGCTATAGGTTTCATGTAATCTAATTGATAAAGGAGTTGTGATGATGTCATTTTGATAGGTATGATTTATAAATAGAAGAAAATACTAAGAAATGTGTCTAAGCACCTCTCAGAGAATTTAGTTTTGTATATATCCAGATATCCGAGAGCGATAACTCTCAAAGTTATGCTTATAGTATTGGCAACAACAAAATATCATACATATTCATAGGGTACTTATGTACGGGGTTTTACTAGCAATAGCTAAGTTTTGCATGGTCTATTGTCAGCACATCTAAACTGATATGCCAAGTTTGGTGTTGCCTGACTAAATTTATGATTTAAATGTGTAAAATGTTTATATATAAAATGACCTATTCTGGACTGTTATGCACAAATATATTGAAAAGAATATACTTTTTTTCTTCAATTCAATGTAATTTCTAGGTATTTTCAGCTTTTGATGCAACTGCTTGTAAGTTCTAGATAAATAGAAATAAAACCTATGAAAGCACAGGTCTGTCTTCAGATTGTGCTAATAGAGATTACCAGGATCAGGTAAATGAATAAGTTTGTCTACACTGTTGATTTTCTCAGAGTTGAGCATCAGCCATACTGACTTGATATATAGTATGTATACAAATTGATAGTAAGCAAGCAAAACAATTTAATCAAGTAAATGATTTTTGTACATCAAACAAAGTGAATATCTTCTATTTTGTTGCAAATTAAAATGCACCTTTCTGTTGATTACTTGATGGTGGGATCAATGTTTACACACTCACACAGCTAATTGTGCACCGCTTTAATAAGTACATGCATAAATATATAATGGTGTTAGGTTTATTGTTGAACATATTGCCTTTCCATTGAATACTGTCATTATGTACTATAGGTTATAAAGAAAACAATTTATCAAACCATTACCAGAGTAGCCATATAACTATAGGCTTCATTGTGTAGGCTACTACAGTGTAGATATATGCACAAGTCTATATAGTGTTGATGTATAGTAGGAGTTGTGTATGTAAATAAGCATAGTATATATTCTTGTTATTGTCAATGTGGACAGCATCAGAGACATGTTGTAATATTTTTGAAATAAAAGTGTTGTGTCACCACAATTAACCTTGTTGTTTCACTTGAAAGAAAGCTAATGGTAGTTTCATGAGAAACTGGGCATAATAAATACTG
>ENA-OREC01001722-OREC01001722.1-marine-metagenome-genome-assembly--contig:-NODE-1722-length-11398-cov-14.420281_pt1 | contig 11398 bp, 7 predicted proteins | sample MGYA00248626_ERZ508543 | MGnify/ENA primary metagenome ERZ508543 (study PRJEB26211, sample SAMN05518279) | marine metagenome | isolation source: Puget Sound, Washington, USA | host: Bankia setacea... | reverse complement strand
TTAGGTGCAAGGTTTCTCACATATTTCACTACTACAATCATATCTGTTAGGTGCAAGGTTTCTCACATCTTTCACTACTACAATCATATAAGTTAGGTGCAAGATTTCTCACATATTGTTGACAGTTTTTTGTTGTTAAGGAAACAGCAGTTGTACACACATAAGGATATCAAGAATACTTCTCTTTATCAACCTTTATTTATTTTTTTACATCATAACAAATAGATTTGAAGATTATAACTAAAATATACATTTAACTACAAAAAATGAAATACATAGTGTCAGCAACCTATTAAAATCAATGAGTTGATGATTCAATGAAACAATGGATATCACTTTGGTCCAACTACATACATTGTATATCCAAAATTTCGAAATTTTGAAGATTTCATTTTGTGCTTCAGTAATGTCCCCCTAATGAAACCGCTATCTCGACAAACAAAAAGTAGTCTTTGTAGTGAGACACACATTCAATGAAATGATAAGTTTGAACGGTTTAGAAACGATACTAAGTGGTCTAAATAGTGGACCGGTCTTAATAGGGGAACTTTACTGTACCAACATGTGTAAGATTTTAATTCAAGGTGCCAGACCAGATTGTTGTGAGTTGTCATGGCTATGAGTACATTATGAAAACATGAGGGTCACACAGCAAGTTTTAACCTTTGTTCTGAGTATAGACCACCAAATACATGGAACAAACTACAATAAATTCACTACTAATATCACAAGCACTTTTGAACAATGAATCTGCTCATTTTCTTACATTGGTCTTAACTCAAGATTGAATATGCATGTGAAATGGTTTACAGAGCCTACAACAAAATCAAAACTGTGATTATTCGCAACTTAAAATGCACACATACTTAATACATATGCAAATGAGGAAGGACTATTTATCCAAGGTGATACTACATGTACTTCTAAATAAAAATACTGGACAGTTAGTCGTACTATAATTTGTTCAAAATAGCGATCAGAAATAGACGAGTTTTTTAATCTGTGTTTCCTACCTCACAGCAGTGGGTGCCAATTCATCAGCTTTCTATATAAACTTATCAAACAAATAGAACCTGTGAGAGTACTTAAAAAGTTGAATTTTCAAGCACTCATTTTCTTGTACTTTTCCCTTGTAATAGCAACTAACGCATTCCTCACCACATTAACACTTGTAAATCACTATACAGGCCAATTGATTTTGGTACAATACAAGTTTTCAACAATTAATCATGAAATATTAAACTGAGGGCAACACATTGAACTTAATTTAATAAGAGACCTACGGAATGAAAAAGTGAAATAAGTAAATAAACATCAAACTAACCTATCTAACTGTTCATTTCATTGTTTATGATATGCTGAATATACTACAATTGAACTTGTGGCCATATTTCATAAAATAGTTCAGTCTCCAAAAAAATATACATGTACTCTTATAATTTGACAACATCTGTGTGTGCAATTATATATAATGTAGAACGTAAAAATGGTGACTGCCTTCTCATGTTTACTTGCTATACACTATGCAAACTTGTTACATGTGCTAATAAATGAAGAGATAACAAATAAATCAGTAAGTGTTTAAATGAATGTATGTCCTATTTCCCTTTGGTTTGATAATGAATGTTGCAGTAATGGAATGAAACAAGCGACAGTAAAGATGGAACGGAACCCCTTACAGATGTCTCATTTACAAGAGTGGTATAATGGTGAACTTTTACTTTCTGTATTGGATGCATTGAGAAAATGTTGGCACAGACAATGTCACAGGTATGTTATCTATAGAAACAAAAAAATGCAAACAATCACAAAGAAGTGGAGTGAAAGGCGCACATGAACTGTATAGCACATAAGATGCAGACATGAGTAATGGCCTTTTTTAATATATCTAAAAATGAATGACCAATCTGATATTGCCTCATTTAAGGGCATTTTATCGTGCAAATAGTTTTGATCAGATTCTCAAAGAAGTTTTACATCTATATAAAATGACCTTACAGGAGTTTGACACATGTATAAACCTTTCAGAAAATAATTCTTTAAATTGATTCAAGAGAGCGTTTGACATGTGTTTATTTAATTTAAAGTGAGGATGTGACTAGCTAAAATAATGTGTACAACAAGAGGTGAATGCAAAAGGATTCTATCTACTGCTTTATTCAATGGCACCTATTGCTTTCTTACACCTCAATAAGGAACTTCAATATCATTTTTGTATAGCTATGAAGTAAAAGTGGAAATCAAGAAACAAACTCTTCAACCAGTGCACGTGCAATAATAAGTGTGATTTAAAACAAAATAGGCACCATCAATCCAAATAAATACAATGTAAAATTAAAACATAAAACACAATGCCCCACATCAATGTTTTGTACATTGTCTAGAGTACTATACTCCGCCTTCTAAGTACTTCTCTGTTTTAGCAGACGACATGACTTATCAATGTAAAGGGTTGTCTTGACTTCCAAACATTTACATGAACAACCAACTTAATGAACTTTTTTTCTAATGCAAAACATTTCTATGTGCTACAGTATACAGAAGCAGAGACCCTTTCTCATTCACCACTCAAATAAGTAGCAGTAAAATGCAGTTAACTAGGTACTATCATAAGAGATTAAAGTCATGAGTAAAATATATATATCACACTAAATATCTTGACACACAATACAGGAGAAAATTACAAACATTTACAATAACACAAATAAAAACGATAACATGTATGACAATGGATTTCAGTATTTGAAAATAAAATTTATATGCATTGAAAATAAGACATCTATATATTTCTATATGTTTCATTTTTTTAAATATATAAACAATTTTTAATTGTGTTGCATTGTTAGTTTGAACTCTTACAGTTGAATCTACAGTCACAGTGTTCATGAACAGGTGAGAACTGTAAATTTGGGAAAGTTTTCTGCTCCAGCCCCGTTTAGCTTCAATTTGATTTGTTTTATAAAAAAGTTTTATTTTAGTCTATGGACATATTTGTGATTAAATGTACTCTTATCTCACACAAGCACTTAGCTGCAACTAGCAGATTACATGAGCAGATTACATGAGACTTTAGCATGTATTACTATAAACAAAGTGCTTATTTTTGAGAACATTATTTTTGTTAAACAAATTATGGTTGGATTTTAACAAATTAACATATTCTAAATGCCTAATGCTTGACATATGCACTGTAAAGGAACTTTCGATCCATTTCCCTAATTATACTAGACAAGAAAATTTGTTGATGATATTAAATAATTGCAAGTCTTTCTTTTCTCTTTATGCGCTATGTGCTGACTGACCCGGCTGACTGCTAACATTTGTTTTCCGAAATGGAGTAAATGCAAGGACGACAATTTTGAGCTCTAAGACTGTAAACTGAACAATGTCAATAAGATTCAGTGTATAGAAACTATTTTCCTGGATACTAACCAGTACTATGACCTGCCCAAAGCTCTTACCCAAGATCTCCAAATTACAAGCCCAGCGTTCTAGCCACTAAGCTATGTAGGCAAGTGACAAAAAAATCCCAATTTACATTATACTTTAACGGAGCATTTTGTAATCTGCATTGTGCCAGGTTTAATTCTGTAAACAATAAGATGTGGAGAAAACTACAACAACTAAAGAACTCATGTCAGACAAAATGATATATGTGAACATGAACAAAATCTGTGGATGTATAATGAGTGTAATGACTGATATCAAAGGCCTTATATTTCTTAGTATTTTACTGAATGAAAGACTGCTTGCTACCTGTGTTGACATTTTGGTTTACAGCAGTACTGATTGGCTAATATGATAAAGTTGTAACAATAACTGTTCAAATGTAAACAGAAATATTCACGTGTGTTCAAATTTGATAAAGTTGTAACAATAACTGTTCAAATGTAAACAGAAATATTCACGTGTGTTCAAATGTCTCATTGCTTATTAAATGTTGACTGCTGACAAACGGTCTCATACAGTTAACTTAGTATTACATGTGTACATTTAAGTGGTTGTGGAAACAATGATGACTGCATCAAGTCTTGAATAATATTAAACTTGATACAATGTATTTCTCAGGAAGCCAATCTAATAAACATTCTGACTGCAGTCAACAAACTATGCATTCAGCCCTAGAAATAAAACAGCCTAAAATCTACAGCATTCACAAAAAGCAGCATGTTATCAATTAACTAACATCTTAACAACACATTGTCTCAAATTGTTCAGAAACTACCCTTCAAGGCACAACTAGCTTCAAATATACATACTATATTAGTGAAGTTTCAAGTCAATGCATGTTTTCAGGTTTCAATTCAGATATATCAAAATAACATGATGTTAACCCTATTCTTCAGCACTGGCATTGTAATCTTCTTTACTTGTGGTACTTAATGAGCAAGCTATGACTCCCCCATACCTTCATTCCAGCCTCACATCAATTTTACAATGGTATATGTGTATGTTTTTTTATTGTATCAAATGACGTATTAAATTCACTACTAGTAGATAATAAACCATTTGTACAAGCATTATTTTAATTGGCACATTTGACACTTCATTAAAATCATATATTACATGAGTGAGTATATGAAAGCAATACATTGGCCAGCTTTTAAAAAACAAGAAAATCGCTGGAAGCGAGGAATAGTACTTTCCAAGATATGGCCAGGATAAGCAACCATTATGAAAAAAATGGTTAATGGGAGAAGGCTCAGTAATATACAGGGTAGGGTTATGTACACTGCACTTCCTCTCACTGCCATCTATCTATATACCAAGTTTTATTCAAATGCCAACAGTAGTTATAAAGTTATTTGCCGGACAAGGTATCGGACGGACGGACAGACAGACAAAGCGGCGACTATATGCTTCCCCTTTGGGGAGCATAAAAATACAGAAACTTTGCCATGAAATATGAAACTTAGAAATCTATAATGCATATACATTTATTGAGAACCTAATTTCGTCTTTATATTAGACAAGTTTATACATATAAATTAAAAAACTTGTATTGCAAAATAAAACAAACATAACAAAATCTTTTGCATTCCTCATTTGAGCACATGGAAATGCTAATGAAATTAATCAATAGTCAATGAACTTTGGCATCTATCTGTGACATTCACTACTCAACAGTGTTTAACCATAATATGATATATATAACTATTTACACACTTTAAGTGCATTTCCAGTGCTGTATGAGATAATCTTTAAAGCAGTGCTGTGTCACTTTTCAAAGAAATTAAACCTTCATATCTGCTCTTTTTTGTTCAGAAACAATCTCATTAAACAGAGTTGTGAAGGGTGAATGTGAAAGGGTTCTATCTGATTCTTTATTCAATAGCACTTAGAACCTTATCACATTTACCCGTTGAAACGTTTCTTAAAATCAAGAAAACCCTTTACATTATGACCGTGCCTGAACATTACATTGTGTTAGTCAATCAGTCCAATACAGTTAACCCTTCCATTATGGCTATAAATGAGTCTCTACCACTCCAATTATATAAGCCCATTAGTTCATAAACAATGTAGATTTTTTCATATTTAACTTTGACAATATTATGGGTAATTCCTTTCCTACCAGTCTCTCATTGTTTCTCAATCTAGGGTTGAAGGCAAATTTGTTCTAAGTGCTATTGAATAAAGAAGCAGGCAGAACCTTTTCGCAATCACCCCTCAAATTGCTGATGAGACCAACTTACAAATGTGACCAGGAACAAAGGCTGTCATATTGGCAGAGATTCACTATTTAATTGAGCTTTTCCAAGACTATTAAAAAATGGACACAAAATTATAAATTCAAACAATCAAAATTCTTAAAGGTGAACTTATCAGTGTTGCATTAACAGTCTTGGAGTAGTCTATTTAAAATTTCATAGAAGAAAAGGCTAAATAGAAACGTTTACTGACTATGTTGAAGAAAAAAACATTTTAGTTTCAAAGATAAATATATAAAAATTGTCATTAATTCATCATCTATACAACTAGGGAACATGTAACCACTATCTCTTTTCCTCTACAAACTCCTTTTGATCAAACTTAACAACTATCACAGTGATATTGTCTAACGACCCTTTATAATAGGCCTGTAAAATAATACTCTTTGCACCAAAGTGTGGTTCATCAAGTCGATCTTTAATATAGTCTACCGCCTCTTCATTGCTAAAACAGTCCCATAACCCATCCGTCGCTAAAATCAGAAACTTGGGTTGCACGTCTTTCAAGTCAAAGGTCAAAATATCGGGCTCAGCTATGACAAATTGTTTCTCTTTCAATGGATAGTCACCCAGTGCCCGAGACGTTGCTAGTATTCCGGCCACTCTCCAAACTCCATTAAATCCTATAAAACCACCCGCTTCTTTTATCCTCTGGTGTTCTCTTGTCTGAAATTTAAGTTAGAATCCTACATATATGTGAAGGGAAAATAAATAAATAGAATCTGGTACTTGCACACTCATACATAATCAAATTAGGTTGTTCATTTGTCTATAGATGTTTTGATTCCATTATCAATTGACCAATATATTTGAAAGACAGACTCAATTTTTACTAGTAATGGCTAAGGCTTTAAACAGCTTTTGCATAGATCTTCAATAAGGCCCCCAATTTATGTTAGTTTGATTGTGAAATCACACTCAAATCTGTTCCTGGAACCAACCAGTACTAAGCAATTTGGGTAAAACTTTTTGCTCAAGGAAACACGCCACCCCTATATACGGTACTTGTACTTGCTGTAAACCCAATATCAGTTAGATTGTGTTTTACTGATAAGTACGGTGATTACAACATTATTTTACCTCTTTTAATAAAACTGTCCTGTTTCAAGTAGGTATCTTATACTTCCAATTTCATAATGTATGCAGAGTTATTATAGAATCTGTAAAAGTGCATGTCAGTGTTTTACTTATGTCTAATCTTAACTACTTGTACCATATGTAACTGAAACTGTAACTGAATCATTGACCTTTTTTTCTAAAAGTGATTAAGTGCGATAATGATTTGATATAAATAAGAAGAACAGAAGAAGTATGCATGCTGATGCACCTGTAGAGAAGCAGCAGTTGATGGTCGAAAGCGAAAAGGTTTTAAGTGCTTTGAATAAAGAGGCAGAACAGAACCCTTTCTCATTCACGGACACCTGTCCTAATGCTTCTAGTATGGCTGCTTTGAGGAACAAATCCAAATAGTAGTTTGAAACAAGTAGTTAGAAAAATGCGTAAAACACTAAATCAATGGTCTGAAATGGAACAGTCTTCTTTTGAAAGGACAAGAAACTAGTAAGAAATTTAGTAGTTTTTTTTACGCGGAATATGGAGTTTCTGTAAGTACCTGGTTTGGTTTATGATCTATGGAGAGGGGCACTGTGTTTCCATCTTTATCACACATAACACCTCGAGAGTCTCCCACATTGGCCACTGTAAGTTTATCTCCGGAGACTACTGCAACCAAAGCTGTGGAACCTGACAAGTGGAACACAGCACACTGAGTACAGCCATCTTTACATTAATAATATTAAGTATGGTCAGGGTAATAGTGAGTGTATGATGGCAAAAGAGAGTTTAAATAACTTTGTACAAAATTGTTGTATACAAGAGAGCAGAAATATTACCCTCAAACATCCTTTCGCTCTGTACACAGTCACTTTGCGTTATTTAGACAACTCGATAAATAAACCAGTCTGCTGCTACAAGAACACAGCGAATTTCAATTTCATTTGTTGGATCCAATTACTGTTTTTAATGATTATATAAAGAAAAATACATGAAATGGGTCACAAGGTAACTAGCATCCTCCCAAAGGTAAAGCGGACAAATCAGATATATGCATGTAAAAGGTTTTTTTTCTAACATACTCATTCTTCAAGTATTAAAGGCATACCAAATATATAAAATTAAGCATAACAAAATGAAAATGGAATTAATGCAAACGTTTAACATTTAAATGAATGCCAGATGAGTACCACTTGTAGGAAAGGGGTGATCAATCCTAACACATTTCAGTTATGAATCTGATCTTCATTGAGAACTTAGTAATCTGACTACTATAATTTAAGGCAGTATTCAGATTGCTGTGTGTTAGTTTCCAAAAACTCTAAGTTGTTAAAACATTTACCTGAGATATCCATCTTGTATTTCACCTCTGTCATTATCTGATCATCAACATCCAGAATTTGTTTTGTCAATATTTCAGAAAAGTCTTCCTCACTTTCCTTTACACTGGCCAGTATCATTGGGAAAAGGTTCTCTTTAGCAAAGTCTGCAACAAACTGCAAAACAAAAAATATGCATGCATGCTTTGTTAGGATGTGGATTCAAGCATTCAAGCCCAGATAAGAAGCTGTAGCAGTAGTATACAGCCCAGATAAGAAGCTGTAGCAGTAGTATACAGCCCAGATATGAAGCTGTAGCAGTAGTATACAGCCCAGATATGAAGCTGTAGCAGTAATATACAGCCCAGATAAGAAGCTGTAGCAGTAGTATACAGCCCAGATATGAAGCTGTAGCAGTAGTATACAGCCCAGATATGAAGCTGTAGCAGTAATATACAGCCCAGATAAGAAGCTGTAGCAGTAGTATACAGCCCAGATATGAAGCTGTAGCAGTAGTATACAGCCCAAATATGAAGCTGTAGCAGTAGTATACAGCCCAGATAAGAAGCTGTAGCAGTAGTATACAGCCCAGATAAGAAGCTGTAGCAGTAGTATACAGCATCTATGGCCAGTCATCACATCTTCTTAAGCAAGTTTGAAGAATTAAATATTTTCTTTAAAGATGATTTGCTCTAAACAATAAAATCCTTTCAATACAGAAGTCAACATTGTGTTTTGATAAATGAAGGAAGTCTGAACCCAAGTTAAATGTAAATTAGTTGTCCACTGTTTTGATTCTGCTATTCTACAAATAGGGGTGGCGAAAACTGAGAAAATCTTATTTGTCCACGGACAACCAAACCTAAAATTCTACTTGTCCGTACATAAACTTCACTTGTCCCTATAATTTAGACATATTCATACAGCAGGTATACTAAAGTAAACCAAAACATGCAATATATCTTAATCTTTAATCTACATTAGGTACATTGCACACATGTGAGAGCTATCGTCTACTGAAGACAGCACTGGTTGGCAGAGATAGCTTTTTTGAGCATCTGTCGGGCCTCCTCATCACAAAGTTATTGAAGGACTTCTGTCATCAACTCAGCCTCCTCTAATTGAGGTTCTTCAGTCACATTGCTTGTATAGCAACTATCATTTAGATGTCTTGAAAACTGGGTAGAAGATTAAAAAAGACAAAGTAAAGACGATGTGTCACCTCTTTGTGATGTCGCCGCGGTACTTTAACAGAGTCCGGTATACAGACTTTAAGAACTTAGTGGACATAACAGAACGGAAGGCACAATGCAAAACGTTTAATGATGATCATTATATTTTAGGCATAGTAGTTTGTACGTGTAGTTCATGTTCACCCCATCATGGTTGACTTCATAAAGCTTAGATAATTTCAACAATTTCTTTCTACAGCTTATTTCTTTTGAAGACCTTGTGATTCCTGAAATGTAGATACTGTTGACACGAAGCAGATTTCTTCACTTGATTGAAATACTGGAACTTTAGACATCGGTAATTACTTGGATGATTTCAGTTATTCCTAATGATTAACAATTGGTGGTTAATAAAATAATTCATAAAACAGTTAATTAAATATTACATTGGTACATTGACAGTAGTTTGTGTTCTGCCTTCTTTGCACTTTTTTCATGTGTTGTGAGTGTTTCTTTGCGGTCACAGTCATTCCAGTAAACAGATCACTCTTTTTGTCTGCTTGAGTTCGGAATTGTCGACATATACAACATCCGCCATTTTTTCCGATTTGCCATTCGCTAGTTCAGACAAATTTTGATCATTTTCAAAGACTTTTTAGCGAGTTATGTAAGCGTACATATGCACAAATCAAACTATACGATGGCACGGTTAATACATTGCATTGCCTGTTTCTCGCATGTGTTTGGTATGAATTTGATGTGTGGTGGAACAACATTTTGAATTGCAAACAATGCTCCACCGATGGGATTTAGGTTGTCCACGGACAAGTAAAAAAGAAAAATGCAGTTGTCAGTATCGCCAAATGGACGACACAGCGGTTTCACTGACAAACATCACTAATTAAGATCTTATTATTAGGCCATCCTAATCTAATTCCACTTACATCACCTCCATGTCCATCAAATATTCCATACATTGATAGTTTGTTGGTGTTTGCCTTGTTGTGGACTTGAAACCGGTCTTCCATGTGAGGTCGCCTGCCTTTTATAGAATATACAGCCACATTTTTGTCCTTGAAGTCCCATGATGACTGACTTGGATCTGATGGCCAGTAGAGGTTGTCTGTCTGCCTAGATCTGGAGAATACATGTGGAGCAAATCTCAACTTCTCTTTTGCTTTTTGCCAAAGTGGAGAAATATTAACTAACGTGTTGTACAGCACTACGATGCAAACGACTAGAAAAAATGACTCCGGACTTAAGCAGTATCTGCGAAAATGTTTCCAGATAGTTGAAAAAAACGACATCTTCGCATATCAAGTTGAAGTTACAGAAAACAAAATGTATTTTGTTTGCGTTGGCAGCAACTTCCGGGATTCTGCATGATCTAGGTCACAAGGCGCTTGAATCAATTGGTATCTGGTTATTTCGTAACCTTACCATTTCGTAACTGCCGAATGTTGGTCACTTCGTAACCGAGCGTTGGTCACTTCGTAACCGTTTGAAAATAAGGTGTTGAATTCCTTTCAACTAATCGAAGTGTTAAAAGCTTTATTGAAAACCTTAAGGAGGTGTTAATGGCAGTTTTTTGCACCTCGTTAGAGTTTCAAAAGCGTTTTTTATTCGAATTTGAGATTTGATTTAGATGACAAACAAAATACATTATAAGTTGACACAAACTACACAAACTATTTGCTTTTTTACAAAACACTTATCTGTTGCAATGTCAGATCCCTAACTTTATGAAGTTCAAAAATAAATTTAGACATATTGTTTAACATTTTTAGGTGACATGAATGAAACAAACTTATTAATTGAGGGCCATGATCTATGTAGATATTGTTATGTTTGAATATTTTGGACAGAACATTAATACATGATATTCTGTTTCTACATTTGAATTACATAATTTACATAGTCGACTTTCTCTATCAATACCAGTAAGTCTACCTAATTCTGATTTCAACTTATATTTGAAGAGATATACATATAAATAAATAACATACAGAAAATGAAAAAAGGAAAATTACACACACACGCACGCACACACACACATACACACACAAGCATGTACAAGTTATATCAAATGACATACAAGACAAGCAAACAGCAGATAAACAAACTACATACAGCGAACCAACTA
>ENA-OREC01001721-OREC01001721.1-marine-metagenome-genome-assembly--contig:-NODE-1721-length-11402-cov-12.347020_pt1 | contig 11402 bp, 4 predicted proteins | sample MGYA00248626_ERZ508543 | MGnify/ENA primary metagenome ERZ508543 (study PRJEB26211, sample SAMN05518279) | marine metagenome | isolation source: Puget Sound, Washington, USA | host: Bankia setacea... | reverse complement strand
AGAGTGGCCACAGCACTCCATTAATATTTCCACTTTGTGTATGTTGTATAAATATTGTACATACATTGCTTATTCCATTTAATTAACTATGAAGTGCATGTAAAGAATAAACTCAAATAAACTGTGTTACTACATTCAGTAGTTTATTGTATGTTTGCACCTTACTTGTATTAGGAACTTGTGTACAGTGCCTGTTTCCAGTTCAGTTATTTTATATTTTGAATAGTATTTACACATAGAAGATTACAAACAAGATGGTTCTATGTACTACTGCATAGTTATCGAAGCAGATATACCTGTCTGGGAATTCACTCCTTGTTTTCACTTACCAGACACAAGATTGTACTAAAGTATTCAGGATTTATTTCAGAAAACTTGTATGGTAGAGCTTTACAATAAGACCACCTCAGATTACGTCCATTTCTAAAATGAATTTAGTGAGATAAAAAACACATTTTGACAAATACAACCGCTAATCCCTGTAAACCATTTTCTGATAAACACAATAGTGGTTTTACAAGTGTGGGTTTTGCTGTGTCATTGAAAAAAAATGTTAGTCAAATACAAAAGTTATTAGTTTTTTTATAATTTATTTTCCATAATATTGTACATAAACATTTAGACAGTATGAACACACTTTATTGACTGCATATCTACAAACATAACTTTTTGTATAACTAGTCAAGTATGAATAGTTTTAAAATACATCTCACACAATTTTTTAATACACTGATCAGATAATACACTTTTTCACTATAAATGATAAATGCTTTTCAATACGAAATATCATTGACAATGATTTAGTAATTAGTATTTCAGTTAATGAGTATGAAATTAAGTGTGAAACATGACTTTAATGACCTGTTTACACATTTTAAATCTTAAGTCCTCTTATGAAATCAGAATTAGATAATGTGCACTGTCTTCTTTCTGCTTACATGCCATTGGTACAGAAATGCATAACTGTCCATCGGTACTAAACGAAGGTCGTGTTTTGTCAACAATAGCTCCTTCTGGTCATCTGTCTTTGAAAAAAACTGTCCTGCATACACGCCTATTGTGATGTTTTCCCTCCATGGCTTCAATAATCAATGTATCATCTCTGTATCTGTTTTTCACATTTTCTGGGTCTAACACGTGGTATGTCCAGGTTGAATTTGAATACTACCAGGTTTGTAACATTAGTCTCACTATTTGGTCCCATAACTTCATAATGTTTACTGTCTTTATTTTCGTTTTATCTGTTATTTTTTACATGGTCTGTATAGTTTAAAGCTGTATTCATCATCTGTTGCAGTAATTAATTCTTCAGCATTTTTATCAGTTTCTATTGTCTCAGTATCAGAGTCATCTTCAATATCCTCCACTTCTACAACATCGATGTTACGGTGGTCAGTGGCTGGGCCTTCTGTTTCAACATTGTCCGTCTTTTCAGATGTTGTTAGTTCATGTTCCATCATATTTTTTTGTTTATCTTCATAAAAAGATTCAACTTTTTCTACAATTGATGCTTCCATTGTCACATTTTCCTTCTCATCAACAGTAATTTTCTTTACATCAATTTTTATGGCTTTGTTCGAGAATGACACGTCTTTGTTTTCTGATTCCATTTTCTTTGCTTGAAGTGGTAAAACTTTATTCTGGCAGCCAGTAACAGCTTTAGTTTTTCCACTTGAGAAGGGTGCTTTCAACATCAGCATGCCATTGTCTTGAAGATAACTTCTGATGTCTTCAGCATTGACATTGCTTGGAAGTGAGAATTGTTGTGATGTTTCCGACCTGTAATATGTGCCATCTTCATTTTCACGTTGTGTCTTCGCATGAACACTCTACATACCTCCTTTTGTTTTCACTTCGATCTCATCTGGTTGATATGCTTTCAGGGACAACTTCTGTTGCCAGTTTTTCTTTGGTCGCTTTCTCATCAGCCTAACATTTTGTCGAGTAGGACAACGTTGATTTCTGCAACAAACAGTAAGTGGCCTGTGTCCAACGCAATAACTCCTCAGTGGGTATGTCACACCTGAAAGCTCCGACAACTCTGGTTTAAAGTCCAGTATGTCTACACCGAACGGCAGCATCGCGTGTCCAACATTACACGATCCTCGTACTGTAAACATATCGACTTATATCAAAAGCACGAATGTTATAGTAAGCAAGTACAGTAGGTATTCCGCTAAGCTATCTTGTTTAAACTACTTTCTGGTTATGTAGCTTGTTTTTCAAAGTTTGTTATGATTGAACTAACATAGCGGGTCGGTATTTATACTTGTTATGAACTTGCTAGAACAACCGACAATGTTCCGACTGTAGAACAGCTGAGAATGTTTACAAACATTCTTGACCTTTCGGGATTTTTCTTTCTAAAAATAGAACGGTTTAAAATAGATCTTACTTCACCTTGACCTGATATTTGGACTGTAAAACAATGCCATTCTGATGCAATGTCTTCACTGATTTGAAAGGGATTTAGCTTTCTAGGAAATACGTTACGTTCACACTGTAACAATAAGTCTCACTCTGGTTTTGTGTAGTGAGTATTTCAGGTTAGACATTATGAGTATCAGATCTATTTTTAGATGAAGAATTCCCGGAAGTGTCGAAGTATACGTCTTCCGTTCAGCAAAATGGCGTCTACTCCAGGTTTGGAGAACAGATCGCCACTGACAATCTTGAATAACCTGCCTAAAGAACACGAAAAGGCAATAAAACAAGCTTTTTACAACACAGCAGCAAACATTTTCGTATTACTCGCCTGTGCAGCTGCAATTGCGGTGTATTTTATCCTGGAATCGTTCTTGAAACCTTTGTTATGGGCTGTTTTGTGTGGGGCATTTTTGTATCCTTTCAAGAGGAAGGTGACCAACTCATTGAAAGCATGGCTGATTGGTCTACGCATTTCAGAGACTCCTATCATCTTTGGAGTGATAATAACTCCAATTAAATGTGCTGACAATACCATCGATCGTGTGTGCACAACAGTGATAGTAAAAGCGAAACTGATAGTTGGCATATGTTTAGGGATCTTGTCACTGTATGGGTTATGGCATTTTGGTCCACTATGGGGAATATTTTTCTTCCTGCAGAGGACATTCATCTACACTTACGAGCTACTTGGATATTTCAGCTCGTTTTGGGTAAGTTTAATCAACTGACGGTCATTGAAAGTGTTATGAGCTTAACTGTCTTGTTATTTTTATATTTGTGGTGCATTTTTAATGTTTGCCATGACATTTAAATTTACGAATGTTATTTACAGTCGGAACTCTTATTGCGCAATACAGTTACTACAGTTTTACTCGGTATGTGTACCTGTGAAATATTGAGGCTTTTTAAACTTTAACAGTATATATATATCTTTCAGAGATGACCAAAGACAGTCAACTTTTACTGGTTGAAAAATTAATTTGTTCTTTGCCTTTTGTGAAATTTCAAATATTTTTACTGAACTGACAAACATTTTACTAGTCATGGCCTAAGGACTGGTGTCTTTGCCATATAATGATGATATATTCTTCTTTCAATCTGTTTTCATTAAATTGTTTCTAATGCTATTTTTATCTTTTTGTATTTAAATTTCAGATCTGGACACTTTTTGTTGCCTATTTCCTTGGCATAGTGTTTCTGTGGAATTCAGAGAACCGAGTCACCTTAAGTAGATTGTCCATACCAGTCTGGGTGATGATGGCATTGCATGTGGCTGCTGCTGCTGGTAATACAAAGTCTTCACTTATTTGTATTAAAAGTAGTTTAGGGCAAATAATTTAACATGATCATTGCCCTCTGACATCCTGTCCAGAGCATGAAAGTAATCGAAATCTCCTCCGTCCTGCACGTAATTGGGCTTAGGTAAAAATAAGCATACTATAACACAGATATCTAAAGGTCCACTCATCCTGTATTCAAAACCACTAATGTCAAGGTGATAGAACGGGTGGAATTCAGATGCCCTGTTGTATTGAGAGTATTTTATGTCAAATCTTTAATATGACCTCTGACATTTAATCATATAACTCTAATTGACTTACTTCTAAAGTTTACTATCATTGATTTATAGTGGTACACATAAGCTATCAATGTGTTTATTTCTAATCTGTCTTGTATATAGGTTTTACAAATGATACACCTTTTTGTCATCATAAGTCTAACTTTGTAGTAAATTTGTTGGCTATATGTTTATTTTGAAAATTAACCAAACATTAAAATCTATTTTCGAAGACTAAACAACCAATTTTCTATGTGTGCAGGTATCCTAAGAGTTCCACTGCTACTACTAATGGGTGTAGGAATGGTGGTAGGATTCTTTGCAGAACAACATGAGATAGCAAGGGAAGAAGAGGAAGGTGTAGGTGAGCTAGATATTTTGTAAAGTAAATTTTATAGATGAAGATTCTCATCCACTCTAAATGCTTTTACATTTAAGAAAGTTACCCAGTGTCTCTCAGTATGTAACAGGAAAGAATTTATATGAATGAAAGTTGTCTATTAGGGAATTTAGCCCTTATTTCATTTATATGTGATAGATCCAATGTTTTTGAACCCACTTCTTGGTATAACAGTTCAAATGGTGCTTTGATGTATACAAAATATGCAAGTGGACATGAGCAGCATCAATGTTTTATGCAAATAATGTTAAACTGACACAATTAAATCAGGTTTGTTAGCCAGCCTCTTTTTCGTTTGTTCTAACAATGAATAAATATTACATGTTTATTTCTCTTTAGATCCCGACAGAAAGTCACTGTGTGAGAGCATCATTAAGATTTTTGTAGGTGAATCAGTAGCAGAAGACAAATCATCACCTGGCTCAAGTTCAGATACACCTGGCAGTTCTACTGATCCGAAACCTACACCTGCTGAAACAATAGGTAAGCCAGGGCACGAAAAGCATTAAAATCTACCCGCCCTTCTTATCAAAGGGTACGGTAGAAAACAAGACCAATGCATGATCATTACAGATTTTAAAATTTCCACTTATTCTGCATCCAAAATCACTTGTCAGGGCGATAGGATATTTTGTGCCCTGTAAGCATCAATCTGTTAGGACATGATATTCTGAGGTCAAGGAGGCCTGTCCTATGTAAGTTACCATATAAAAAAGCAGTAGTTTCTTAATTAAAAATATAAAGCCTGTATTGCTGTAAGATAGTGTGTTTCCATATATTGTACAAACAAAAAAGTAGTACATGAGGTTTCCCTTTAAAAGTACAAAGCATGTAGCCACTGTAAGAGAGTGTGTGTTTTCATATACTTTGCTAATGCAACCACTGATATCCAGGTGCTTTTTAGCTGCTTAGAGTAAGATTACATGTAGCGATTCAGTCAAGGTTACTCTTGTACATATCCACTTATTGGCAAGGATGTTCTATTTCTGTCTGCATGTTAAATGTACTCTAAAACTGAGTCACACTTTTCCAGGTGCAATGCCTAACACACCAGGGGAGACAACAATGACTGCTAAACCAGATGCCACCAAGCCTAGTTCTCTCCCTTTCCATCCTGATGTAACAAGACGTCCCAGAAAGCGCAGCAAACTTCTCCAGACGCCGTCCGAGGTAGAAACTGCGACCAGTTCCCTGAGTGACCAGTACTTCATTGGTTTACTATGGGGGGTGCTACTGACCAGACTGTGGATGCATGTATGGCTGGTCACCTTGCTCCTGCCTATACCTGTAGCTATATGGCTCATCAAAAAGTTAGGTAAGGCTATAACAAGAGGATGAATATTATGTGCTAGGTCTTTGACACTCCCTGCAAACAATACATGAATATATTTTTGACAGGGGTTATAGAAATCACTATGCCGTCTGTCTTTTCAATTGTCTTGGAAGTGCAACTCCCCCTTACAGGATGAACCCATTCTGCTGAAACTACACAGTTGAAGTATACAACAAGAGGATATGATAACCCCTGGTTCTGAAATATTTGAAGGGAAATAATTCAACAGTGGACAATTATTTGTGGAGGGTGGTATACTTTGTGATTTGATTTATAGTTCCAGATTTTTATGCTCCCCTAAGGGGAAGCATATAGTCGCTGCTTTGTCGGTCCGTCCGAGCCAGCATTTGGAACATATGGGTTTATATTTTGCATGAAAACTGTTGGTAAACTCATAACATTGTTTTTTAGGGGTTAAGAAAAGGGTTATTATGGGTTTTAACTTTATATAAGTTCATAAACACATCTGTACCAGCAAAATAGCTCACAATATGCATGGAGGGCACGTCCGTCCGTCCGGTACTTTGTCAGGCAAATAACTTTAAAACTACTGTTGGCATTTAGATAAAACTTGATGGTAGATAGATTGCAATGAGGGGAAGGGCACTGCCCATGAACCATAACCCTACCCTGTATAATTATTGAGTTATCTCCCCTTAACCAGTTTTCATAATTGTTACCGTACAAAAGGGATTGCAATGAAACTTGGTTTATGAGGAAGAGCAGTGCACAAGAACCATAATCCTACCTGGTATATTTACAGAGTTATCTCCCCTTGACCTTTTATTATTCATAATGGATGCCTGTCCGGGCCATACCTTATTTTGGGATATGTTGGTGTCGTGATATTTTCGCCACTTTGGCTCATATGGCTATAGTTTTATTTTGGCCAGTTTAATTTTGGCCACTTGTTGTTACGTGGCAAACAATAAACACAATAGTCTGCTCTAGTGACTGTGATAAACATGTTCCTTTTCTGTGAGTAGGGTTTGTCAGTGAAGAGTATTCAAGGGAATTAAGAATATATTTTTGTGTATACGAGTTGTCTTTCTTGTGTTTCTTGGTATGAGTTGGATCACCTTTAATCTTTCTAAAACACTTAAAACATATTTACGTTTGAATTAAAACGTTGTATAAACTCACAAAACTATACACTCACGGCTCAAGATCTTTGGTCGAAAAAAGGGTAAACAATTCACACGATGCATTAATTAACTAAAGCGTACAGGTGTGAATTCTTCTATTCTATACAACCTTTCTATCGACAGGCCATCTCTATCACACTTCAGCAAGATTACCGCAGACCTTAATTGCGCTGATGTTGATAAAGAAATTGTTTGTACAACATAGCATGGTTTCCAAATGCTCTAACTGTTAATCCCCCACCCACTTGTTTTCACAGTTGGAGCTACCATGTGTGTTTATAGTGACTCGCTAGACTGGGTTATTGATTATACTCCCCACTTCATGCTTAGGTAAATCGAGAATCACGGACCCGTCAAAGTGTATAATATGCAGTCGCCACCAGATACTTTGACACTACACAGATTAAATAATCTTTCCTTTTTTATAAAAGGTTGTTTTCTTTGTCATGTCTTGGTGTACAAGTGGTGTTGGATTACAAGATCTGCCTTTTATAGACAATGCCATTTGGGCAGCATTCTTCGCTTCTAGCGATGTTCTTGTTTTTTTATATAGATATTGAATACACTCGTTATTAAAATATTGTGCAAAGTTTTACCCTATCAACATAAAACTATCCTTCAGTCCTTGAATTAATATTGATGGAAGAATGATTCATATCTTAAAAACAGTTTACAGTCTTCTAGAGTGAGTAGAACTTGTTTAGGTGTTGCACTATTTGGTACCCTCTGTATCTACCAGGTGAGAAGTTAAGTAGCCCAGATGGTCCTCTTGGAGACAGGGTGAAGGATATCAGGCTGAAGTTTGGAGATTGGATTAGAGAGAGAAAGGATGTGTTGATGCCTAAATGGATGAGAGGAATGGCACGCTTGTTGATGAAGGGAGACCAGAAGGTAAAGCTGTAACACTGATTATATATTAAAATATTAGGCTCTGTCCTTCAAGACATTGACAAATAAATTGTTTTTCCATTCACAGAGCTTTGCAAACTAACATTTTCACATAACATGTATATTCTACTAAAATTTATGTTTTAATTGCTTTGTAAATAAGTGTTTCTTTTAGTTTCAGAATAGACATATGTATTTTGTATTTCCATAATGTTTGTAACTTTTTCCAGAGATTTCTTTACATGTACCATGTGTTTTTAACAGTCAGGGTTTGCAGTCAATTGAAAAAAATATCATGAAGATGTTCGTGTATTATTCAATTTAATTTCATGTATGCATTATGTGAAATAAACCGAGTAAACAGTTAAGCCTTAGAAATCTGTAACCCTTTAAATCTCGTAGAAATAGCTAGGGACAAAAGGTGTTCGCAGTTTTAAATTTCATGTTAATGGTGCATGTGAATTTGGCATGCATTTTCATATGCAGTCCAAGTACGGTGGTGACAGACGTTCTTGACATTTGATTAAAGCATACCCTGAGTGATAATATTCAAACATGAAAAAAGGCAACAACTCAAGACATTTACAGGACGGTCTGACTTAAGCTGAGAACAGAATAAATATTTTAAACAGTATTTTGTTGACAATATGTGTGAACAAATGAATCTTCTATATCAATTGTGTTCAGGAATTTTATGTTCAAAATATGTAAAAGAATATAATAGGGTTAACTACATGTACATAGAAATGTTCAGCAGTATAATGGTTTTTGAATCACAACACCTTTTTAGAAACAACACTTTCAGAAAAGACACTTTTACCTTGAATGTTGCAGGTAATCCTTCTACTAGAGTCTTCCATGGACAAAGCTACCAGTGTATTGTTCATCCTTCTACTGCTGGTGGGCAGTTCATTGTTTGGTATCATCTTTGCTGTACAGGTAGGCTGTTTCATTGTTTGATATCATCTTTGCTGTACAGGTAGACTGTTTCATTGTTTGGTATCATCTTTGCTGTACAGGTAGGCTGTTTCATTGTTTGGTATCATCTTTGCTGTACAGGTAGGCTGTTTCATTGTTTGGTATCATTTTTGCTGTACAGGTAGGCTGTTTCTTTGTTTGGTATCATCTTTGCTGTACAGGTAGGCTGTTTCATTTTGCACTATTTTAACTTTATTATTTCACCACAAACTGTTTTGAGCAGTATATAGAAATCACCTTGTCTCTCTGTCTGTACATATGTCTTGTAAGCGGAACAGCTCTTTAACAGATGAACTGATACTGATGAAATTTAAAACAGTTGCAGTATACATGAAGGCAGGTATTTTTTGTTATTTGACTTACTGATCTAGTTTTTCCTAGCACACAACTACACAAACAATTCAATTGGTTTGGGTAAGCTTAGCACATTTTTCCAACAGTTCACAGGTTCACATTGCAAAATAATAATTTGATTATACAGTTATTTTTATCACACATTTATTGGAAACATGTTTAGTTTGTTCATACTTATTTAAAGTGACTGATATACCTTTATAGGCTGAACTGTGTTATGTCTCAGAAACCCATTTATATAGGCAGAACTGTCTTATAATTTCAATTTTTGCAACGTTTTTTTATTATTTTTGGATGTTTTGCAGATATGTATAATAAATATGTTGTTCCCCAGCTGTTTGTGTTTGTTTCTTGTAGATGTAGCAAATAAAAAGGTATTGTTGATATTACAGGTACAACAAGAGAGCATGTATTTAGTGAAGACAACAAGTAACCTTCTCAACAACACTCTGCACCCTGAAATGGCAAGGTAATATCTCAGGACTTACTCCAATGTATGAATAGATCAACCCATTCAACCAAACCTTTTATTTAGAAAATTTAATTTGTGGTTTATTCATGGCATTGTATACATGCAGTAAGTAGAAAATCCTGACTATGATAAAAAAATTTTTATGCCCCAACAAAATTGTGGGTGGGCATTAAGATTTGCACTTCTCCGTCTGTCCGTCTGTACGTACAACTCTAAATCTTGTGTGGCCAACTCCTCCTACACCCCTTGATGGATTTTGTTCCTACCCATACACAGTGATCAACATGACATGAAGATGATCGTAAAGATTGGATTTTACATGAGTTATGGGACTTTGTCATTGGGGGGCATCTGTGTCCTACAGACATTTCTAGTTGTTTATGTGTCAACCTGTACATTGGAAAGACATTGGTTAGATACTGGTAGTTAACATTAATCTCACATAAGTAAGAAAGTCAGTTCATTTGGTAATCAGTAGCTACGGGTGGAGTTTTAGGAACTAATCATTAATCATTTTACAAATACTAAAACTAAACATTTATCTTAAGTTTTAGCAAGTCATATTTGTGATGGTAGTCTTTGATGCTTCAACTTATAGTTTGCTCTTATCATATTTATAATAAGTAGGGTTCAAATTTCAGCTGGCTTCCTAACAACGATGATTTACAGAATGCTATGGACTCTATGGTTGGCAATGCATACTTGTACGGACGGAACTATATAGCTGCTAAGGTAACGGGTATATAAGTTAGAGTTTATATATTTATATAGTAAACATTGCATAAGAAACATTGCCACTTCAGAAAAAAGCCAGGTAACAAAGGACATATAGAGGCCTACAAGTAAACTATAGAGAGTCAACTAGGTTTCCATTCAAATTATAATAAACATTGTTGTGATCATTTTTAAGCATAATTGTTTTATGACTAAATGTAGATCTGAGTATTTATTGTATTATAATTATTGGCATTACTTTATTATATGAATGCCGGAGGTCCTGGGTTCAATCCCCATCAAAACTGCATCATACCAAAGTCAATAAAAATGGTACCAGTATTTCCCGTTGTTTAGCACTCAAAATGAAAAGGGAAATACTATACAGTATATAGGGATCACTCTGTACTCCGTCTGTTGAAATGTATTAATAGTGGAACTCCTAACAGATGAGCCAATACTGATGAAACTTTACACAGTAGCAGTAAATGACCTGAGTATGTGCATGAAGGAAGATAATCTCAGTCCTAAAATATCAAGGGAGATAATTCAAGGGAGATAATTATTTGTGCAGGACAGGGGGTTATCCTTTATGATTTGACTCACACTTGTAGTTTATATTGTGTAGGTACGAGACTTAGTGAACGGTCCATCTACAGACAACAACACTATGATAGAGCTGCAAGTGTTAGACATCTGGGACAGACTGTATGAGAGCTGGCTAGCAAGGGTAGGTGTAACTGTGAGGCTATTTGTCACACACTTAGTTAACTTAGAAAAAGATAATCCAGGTCTCGAAAATTCTCTAAATCTCTACTATGAAATATTCCTGCATATTATATGGTATGGTATAAATAAGAAAAAAGATTTTAAAGATTTCAAAATTTCCACTTGTCCTACATCAAAAACCACACTTGTCCTACATCAAAAACCACACTTTTCCTGCATCACAAACCACTCTTGTCCTGCATCACAAACCACTCTTGTCTTGCATCAAAAACCACATTTGTCCTGCATCACAAACCACTCTTGTCCTGCATCACAAACCACACTTGGCCTGCATCACAAACCACTCTTGTCCTGCATCACAAACCACTCTTGTCCTGCATCACAAACCACTCTTGTCCTGCATC